>FLOH01000311.1_pt1 | contig 119081 bp, 120 predicted proteins | sample 756751 | NCBI WGS metagenome assembly FLOH01 (sample SAMEA4026879, study PRJEB14308) | marine metagenome | biome: coastal water; material: water | depth 74 m
TACGCTTGCATTTATTTCAAAAACATCTGGAAGAATAAAACCCAATCAGGCTTTCATGTCCTCGTGACAGCCCGGGAAACCGAATGACCCATGACCAAAATCACACCCCTTTCATTTGACCATATCCAGTCGTATCCTCTGGAAGATAGAAACAGTAAGGTAGATACCCATGATTTTGCCCAGGCATGGTCGCCCGGGAATACCCTGGGCGCTTGGCTGAAAAGCCTGCCGAACATTCTGGCGGCAAAAGATCTTATGGAAATTCGAGATCGCATGCTGGAAGCCTTTTTCGGACAGAGAAAGATCATTTTGACCATGGGGGCCCATCCCATTAAAGTGGGTCTCAACCCCATCATCATTGACCTGTTGGAACGGGGGGTTATCAGTGGCCTGGCCATGAACGGCGCCTGCATCATCCATGATGCGGAACTGGCCATGTCAGGAAAAACATCGGAAGATGTGGCGGCCGAAATCGGCAAAGGAACCTTCGGCATGGCCGAAGAAACCGGCCGTTATCTGAACCTGGCCATTAGGGATGGCGCCGAAAAAGGGTTGGGTCTGGGGGAATCGGTGGGAAATATGCTGGTCAGCAAAAAGTTCCCATTTAACCATCAAAGCCTTCTGGCACGAGCCTTTGAACTGGATATCCCCGTGACCGTTCACGTGGCCGTGGGAACCGATATCATCCATTTTCATCCCCTTGCAAACGGCAGCGCCATCGGCAAAACCTCCCATCTGGATTTTCGTATTTTCTGCCGTCTTGTCTCCGAACTTGACAAAGGGGTCCTCGTCAATCTGGGCTCGGCGGTCATTCTGCCCGAGGTATTCCTGAAAGCTTTGAGCGTCGCACGCAACCTTGGGCACACGGTCAAAAACATTACCACGGTCAACATGGATTTTATTCGACAATATCGTCCCATGACCAACGTGGTTCACCGGCCCACCCTGGATGGCGGAAAAGGATTCAGCCTGGTGGGGCATCATGAAATCATGTTTCCCCTGCTGGCAGCGGCGATAATCGAAGGAATTGAAGAAAGAAGCTAAGAAGGTTATAAACTGAGACGGGATACTCTCAACCCAAATTGGAGTTATCAGTTGGCAGTTTTCAGTTATCAGCTTCCAGTACTGATGGATTCAGAAAACAAAAGAGCTCTCGATGATGCTCGTAGGACTCAACAAATCCTTAAAGAATACAAATGAATAGCAATATGCTGTTACTGACAACTGAAAACTGACAACTGACCACTAAAAGGATGCAACCATGCCCATATATGAATACAAATGTAAAGATTGCGACGAGGAATTTGAAGCCCTTGTCTTTCGGAGTGACGAAACAGTGCCCTGCCCCAGCTGCAAGGGAGAAGATATCAAACGGTTGATGTCCGCCTGTGGTTTCAAAACCGGCGGGTCTACCGATACCGGGGCTGATTACAGCGCTCCTTCAAGCGGGTCGTCCGGTTGCGCGGGATGCGCCGGCACCCATTGCAGCACTTGTCACTAAAGAGCCGTTAGCTGTTAACCATTAGCTGTTAGCAAGGGTTAATCTGGAGGAAATCGTGTTCAGAATCGGTTTCGGATATGATGTGCACGCTCTGGTGGAGGATCGAAAACTCATCCTCGGTGGTGTGGATATTCCTCATTTGAAAGGATTGAAAGGACACTCCGACGCGGATGTGCTGATTCACGCCATTATGGACGCCGTTCTGGGAGCCCTTGGCTTGGGGGATATCGGCCGGCATTTTCCGGACACGGACCCGGCGTACAAAGACATATCGAGCCTGTCCATGCTGGAAACCGTTGTGCATCTGGCCGAAAAAGAAGGTTATGGGCTTAACAACCTGGACTGCACCCTGGTGGCTCAGGCACCCAAAATCGCGCCTTACCTTCCCGAAATGAAGCAAAATCTTTCAAAGGCATTAAAAGCAGCAGTGAACCGGATCAATATCAAAGCCACCACCAGCGAAGGCCTGGGGTTCTGCGGTAAACGGGCGGGCATGGAAGCCTTTGCCGTGGTGACCCTTTTGCAGAAGGAGATTTAAAGTGTCACTTCAACTATATAACTCAGCCACTCGAAAAAAAGAAGTTTTCAAACCCATGGAAGATGGGAAAGTGGGACTTTATGTATGCGGAGTCACAGTATACGACCTCTGCCATATCGGGCATGCCCGCTCTACCATCGTATTTGACATCCTGGTCCGTTATTTTCGCGCCAAAGGGTATGACGTCACCTATGTGAGAAATTTTACGGATATTGACGATAAGATCATTCAACGGGCCAATCTGCTGGAAAAAGAACCCAAAACCCTGGCCCGGGAATTCATCGATGCCTTTTATGAGGACATGGACAGGCTGGGCGTTTTAAATGCAGACATGGAGCCCCTGGCGACGGATCATATAGACGGCATGATCGAGATGACAAAAACGCTCGTGGACCGGGGCTACGCCTACTCGGAAGGAGGCGATGTATATTTTTCGGTGGATTCGTACAAAGGTTACGGCAGCCTTTCCGGAAGAAACCTGGAAGATATGCGCGCCGGCAGCCGCATTGCCGTGGATGACAAAAAAAGACATCCCATGGACTTCGTACTCTGGAAAAGTGCCAAACCGGGTGAACCCCAATGGCCGAGCCCCTGGGGACTGGGCCGACCGGGCTGGCACCTCGAATGCTCGGTTATGAGCAACAAATATTTGGGCCCCACCTTTGATATTCATGGCGGCGGTCGAGACCTTCTATTCCCCCATCACGAAAACGAACGAGCCCAATCCATGTGTGCCAATGAGGGAGAATTTGCCCGCTATTGGGTCCACAACGGCTTTGTGACCGTTGAATCGGAAAAAATGTCGAAATCGTTGGGGAATTTTCTGACCATCCGGGACGCTCTCGAAATATATCATCCCGAGGTACTCAGACTTTTCCTCCTGTCCAAACAATACCGAAGCCCCTTAGATTTCTCAAAAAAGGATGTGGAGGGTCTCCAAACCGGGCTGGTGCGCATTTACAGAACCCTTCAGCGGCTGAATGAACTCCTGGGACCGGATGATCAAGAAAAAACTTCATTCAAAAACGGACCGGTTGGCCCGGGTGAATTTTTTGAAAAATTCACGGAAATGATGGACGACGACCTGAACACCGCCGGCGCCCTGGGCCTGATTTTTGAAAAGGTCCGAGAGATGAATCGACTCATGGACCCGGAAGACGGAAAACCCATTTCGCAGGGCACCTTAAACCGGCTGAAAGAAGATCGTTCCCAGCTTCTTCGGGCCGGCACCATTCTGGGACTGTTTCACGAAAATCCCGCCCGTTTTTTTGAACAACTGGCCGGAGCCTCAACGGATGTGAACACCACGGAAATTGACGCCCTGGTGGAAAAACGGACCCAGGCCCGGACCGACAAGGATTGGGCCGCGTCCGATGCCATTCGCGACCAGCTCAAAGAGATGGGCGTCATCCTGGAGGACAGTCCCCAGGGAACCACCTGGAGACTGGATGTTTAAACTCCGGAGTGATTTCTCTCCCCAGGGGGATCAGCCCCAGGCCATTGACTCCCTGGTGGGAGGCATTGAGCAGGGACTGAGACATCAGGTGCTCCTGGGGGTGACCGGATCGGGAAAGACCTTTACCATGGCACACGCCATTGAAAGGACCGGGAAAACCACCCTGGTGATCGCCCCCAACAAAACCCTGGCCGCACAACTGTATAGCGAATTCAACGGCCTGTTTCCTGAAAACGCGGTTCATTATTTTGTCAGCTATTACGATTACTACCAGCCTGAAGCCTACATTCCCCAATCAGACACCTACATCCAGAAAGACTCTCACATCAACGACCAGATCGACAAGATGCGCCATGCCGCCACACGAGCACTCCTGGACCGGGACGATGTGATCATTGTGGCGAGTGTCTCCTGCATTTACGGCCTTGGGTCGCCAGAAACCTATTACGACATGCTCCTCTATCTCGAAACGGGAAGTACCATCTCCAGGGAGGATGCCGTCAAAAAGCTGGTGGAGATTCAGTATGAGCGGGGCGACATGGACTTCTACCGGGGCCGGTTTCGCGTGCGGGGGGATGTTCTGGACATTTATCCGGTCCATGAAGAGGACCGGGCCGTGCGGGTCCATTTTTTTGGCGACGAGGTGGAGGCCATCCAGGAAATCGATCCGTTGACCGGAAAATCAGTGCAGGGTCTTAACCGCATCGCCATTTATCCGGCCACCCATTATGTGACCACCCCGGGCATTCGTGATCGCGCCGTGGAACAGATCAAAGTGGAGTTAACCCGGCACCTAACGCACCTGCACAGCGAGCATAAACTCCTGGAAGCGCAGCGGTTGGAGGAACGCACCCGGTTTGATCTGGAAATGATAGCGGAGCTGGGGTACTGTCACGGCATTGAAAATTACTCCCGTCACCTGACGGGCCGGTCACCCGGTGAACCGCCCCCCACCCTCCTGGACTATTTCCCGGGGGATTTCCTGATGTTCATTGATGAAAGCCACATAACCATCCCCCAGCTCAACGGCATGTTCCGGGGCGACCGGTCCCGCAAGGAAACCCTGGTGAGATACGGCTTCAGGCTTCCGTCGGCCCTGGACAATCGGCCCCTTCGTTTCGAAGAATTCCAATCCCGCTTGAGCCAAGTGGTTTACGTGTCGGCCACCCCCGGCCCTTACGAGCTGGATTGCACCGAATCCACCGTGGAGCAGATCATTCGGCCCACGGGCCTGGTGGATCCGGAAATCGAGGTAAGACCGGCCAAAAACCAGGTAGACGACCTGCTGGAGTGGATCCGGGACCGCGCGGCCCAGAATGAAAGGGTTCTGGTGACCACCCTCACCAAGCGCATGGCCGAAGATCTCACTGAATACTACGGGGAACTGGACATTCGCGTCCGCTATATGCATTCGGACATCAAAACCCTGGAACGGATTGAAATTATTCGAGACCTTCGCTTGGGGATTTTTGATGTGCTGATCGGGATCAACCTGCTTCGGGAAGGGCTCGATATTCCGGAAGTATCTCTGGTGGCCATACTGGATGCGGACAAGGAAGGCTTTCTAAGATCCGAAAGATCCCTCATCCAGACCTGCGGCCGGGCATCCAGGAACGTGAACGGCCGCGTGATTCTCTATGCCGACCGAATCACCGGGTCCATGCAACGGGCCATGGACGAAAGCCGACGACGACGACTGCTTCAACTCCAATACAACCACACGCACGGCCTCACACCCGAGACCATTAAAAAAGACATCGGCACCATTCTGGGCTCTCCCTATGAAGCGGATTACGTAACGGTTCCCATGGCCGCTGAAGCAGAAGCGTCTTATCTTACGCCGGACCAGATGGAAGAGGTCATTGAAGAATTAAAGGGTAAGATGAATAAAGCGGCAAAAAACCTGGCCTTTGAAGAAGCTGCACTCTTTCGCGACCGCATCAAAGAACTGGAGCAGCAGGAACTGGAACTGCTGGAGGGATAATGGCCGAATCAACCGGTAAACAAAAAAAAAGAAAACCGCGAGGGAAAACAGACCGGCTGGACTATGACCATCTTATTCCCGGATTTCACGCGGTCAGGGAAACCCTTAAACAACCCAAAAGCCCCCTGCGGGAAATCTGGATCGCCGAGGGAAAAGAATCCGCAAGAACGGAAGAAATTCTCAGGCTTGCCCAATCACAAAACATTCCTATTTACTTTAAAAAAATATCTGAAATATCTGATATATTTAAAGATATATCACACCAGGGAGTGGTGGGGATAACGAATGCCTTTGCCTTTGCCGACCTGCAACAGGTATTGCGCCATTCTCTCCAAGAGGGTGCATCGGCCCTTCTGCTGGCGGCGGACCACATCACCGATCCGGGGAACCTGGGGGCACTCATTCGAACCGCGGCCTTTTTCGGCACCCATGGCCTTATCCTGCCCAAAGACCGGTCAGCCGGGATCACCGCCGCCACATTCAAGCGCGCCTCGGGAACGCACCTTCAGCTTCCCGTTGTCCAGGTCACCAACCTGGGCCGAACCCTGGATGAATTGTCCAAAAACGGCTTCTGGATCATCGGAGCAGCCGGTGAAGCGAGCATGTCCATCTACGATTTTGACTGGAAACGTCCGGTGGTCCTGGTTCTCGGGAGTGAACAGAAAGGGATCAGTCCATCCATCCGCAAAAGATGCCACCAGCTCGTGGGAATCCCGTCCCCCGGTGGCGTGGAATCCCTCAACATATCCGTTGCCGGGGGTGCCATCCTGTCTGAAATATGTCGGCAGAGAGGGCTTTAAGATTGCACCCTGGAAACCTCATTGATATCCAACCGGGGTGATGCCATGGTGATCCCTTCCTCATCAAACCGGGTCTTGATTTTTTCGTTGAGACCCCAGCGGCCCACCAGAGCATATTTCTTTTCCACCCAGAACCTGGCTTTCATTTCCATATAACCCGGGGCGAATTTGTCAATGACCACCCGCGGGGCGGGTTTTTCCTGAACAATTTCCGATTCTTTTAGGATTTCTCCCACAATCCCCTTTACCTTTGCCACGTCCGCTTCATAAGGGATGAAGAAATCAATATCCAGACGGCGTTTGGGCCGGAGGCTGGTATTGACCACCTGATCGTTCAATACCTTGTGGTTGGGGATGTAGACCACTTTACCGTCAAAAGTTCGAAGGCGTGTGTGCATGATCGAAATGAGGTCCACCTTCCCCAAGGCGCCGCCGATCATAACCACATCCCCTGTTTTGAGCGGTAGCTTGGGAATGTATGGTTTTGCGATGACAAAAACCACAACAACCGACATCACGATAACCATGATAACCCGAAAAAGAAGGGGGGCCGGAAATCCGATGAAATTCAGCACCACCAGCGCACCCACCAGAAGCACCAGGATGTGCAGGCCGGTCACAGAATAGGCGGCCCTCCGCTCGGGCACGCCTGCTCTGATCAAAAGAGAAGAGACCAAATTTCCCAGATATTTCACCAGAACCAGCACGATAATCAGCAGAATCATGCCCTTGACAACCATGGGGCCCACCTCTCCACCCACCTTGCTGATCTGATCCACATAGTTGGTCAGGCCTGAAGATACGGTATTCATGACAAGTCTCCTTCTTATTTTGGGTTACGTAATCTTTTTCCGGTACAGGCGCAGGCTGTTGCTCACCACCGTGATGCTGCTCATGGCCATGGCCAGTGCAGCCAGGATGGGATGCAGCTCCCGCAGAAACCCGGGCAGAGACGCAAATGGATACAGGACCCCTGCCGCCACGGGAATGAGAATGATATTGTAGATAAATGCCCAGAAGAGGTTCTGGCGAATCGTTGACATGGTCGCCCGGCTGATGCGAATGGCCCTGGGAACCCCTTTCAGGTTGCCGCTCTGAAGGATCACGTCTCCCGTTTCAATGGCCACATCCGTTCCCGTCCCGATGGCCAGGCCCACGTCGGCCCGGGCCAGTGCCGGGGCATCGTTGATACCGTCCCCCACCATGCCCACCTTGACACCATGCTCCTGCAATTCTTTGATTTTGCCTTCCTTTTCATCGGGCAAAACATCGGCCACCACCTCATCAATCCCGGCTTTATCTGCAATCACCCGGGCGGCCCGAGCATTGTCGCCCGTAAGCATAACCACTTTGAGACCTTCCCGATGGAGTTCTTCGACCACCTCCGGAGACTCCGGTTTCAGGGTATCGGACAGGCCGATGATGCCTGCGAATCGTTTGTTTACAGCCACGGCCATGAGGGTTTTCCCCTGGTCTTCCAGAGAGTGGATTTGATTTTCCCCGTCAGGGGAAATGGCCACGCCCGTTTCTCGGAGCCATGTGGGTTTCCCCACCTGAACCAGACCCTGCCCATCAACCTGCCCCGTCACGCCATGCCCACGCAGGGCTTTGAATGAGGTGGTTTCCCACAGTTCAATCCCCCGTTTGCGGATCTCTTCCACGATGGCGCGTCCAAGGGGATGCTCGGAACCGTGTTCAACGGATGCGGCTATTTTCAACAAATCATTTTCAGCACCCTCAAACCCTTCAGCAACCGAAATATCCACCACCGAGGGCCTCCCCACGGTCAATGTACCGGTTTTGTCCAACACCATGGTCTTAAGGCGCGCCGCCATTTCCAGAGCTTCACTGGTTTTAAACAATACGCCTTTTTCAGCCCCTTTTCCGGTTCCCGCCATAATGGCGGTTGGGGTGGCAAGCCCCAGCGCGCAGGGACACGCAATGACCAGAACCGCCACCATCCGGATCATGGCCGGAACAAATTCCCCGCCGACCATCCACCAAAGGATAAAGGTACAAAGGGCAATGCCGATGACACCCGGCACAAAAACCGAGGCAACACGATCCGCCGTAGCCTGAATGGGGGCTTTGCTCCCCTGCGCTTCCTGGACCAGACCGATAATCTGAGCCAGGGCTGTATCTTTACCCACTTTTACAGCTTCGAATTTTAGCAAGCCTTCGCCGTTAACCGCACCGCCGATCACCTTGTCTTTAGGTCCCTTATCCACCGGAATGGGTTCACCGGTGAGCATGGATTCATCCACGCTGGATTCCCCTTCCATCACCACGCCATCCACGGGAATACGTTCCCCGGGCCTCACCAGAACCAGGTCCCCCACCTTAACGGCCGCCAGGGGAATCACCTGTTCTTCACCATCCACCATAATGGCAGCCGTTTTGGGCCTGAGACCCATGAGCTTTCGGATGGCACCACCGGTGCGACCCTTGGTCCTGGACTCCAGCATTTTTCCCAATTTGATGAGGGTGATGATGACGGCGGAGGTTTCGAAATAGACGTGTTTTCCCAGCAGTGGATAAAGCAACAGGGCCAGGGAATAGAAATAGGCTACGGAGGACCCCATGGCCACCAGGACATCCATGTTGGCACTGCCGTTCTTCAGGCTTTTAAAGCCGCCCACATAATAATCCCAACCCGTGTAAAACTGCACCGGCGTGGCCAGGGCCAGAAACAGCCAATTGACCCAGACTTCATGACTCCAGGGGCCCAGCAGTCCAAAGTCACGCCCCATGCTGAGGAAAAAAAGCGGCGCGGCAAACACAACACCCACCAGGAATTTCCGCGTCTGATCCCTGATTTCGGCATTCCGGGCCAGCTGTTCCGCGTCCTCACCCGAAGTCTCGTCCGGCCGCACCGCACCGAACCCGGCCCCTTCGATGGCCCCAATCATCTCTTCCACGCCGGTCACGGAGGGCACATAGGTCACAGTCACCTGTTCAGCCGCAAAATTGACACCGGCATTCAATACGCCCGGGACCTTTTTCTTAAGGGCCCTTTCGATGTTCATGGCACAGTTGACACAACTCATCCCGGTGACGGGAAACGTCACGGTGGCATCAGCCACATTGAAACCCGCGTCATGAATTCCCTTGACCAGGGTAGTCAAAGGAACCTGTTCCGCATCCAGGGTGACGGCGGCCTGCTCAGATGCAAAATTGACGTTAACATCCTCAACCCCCGGTATCTTCCTGAGGGCCCGCTCCAGATTGGCAGCGCAGTTAACACAGGTCATGCCGGTAATGGGAAGGGTGAGACGGGTCTGATGGCCCATATGGATCTAGTCCGCCGGGTAGTTGATTTCTTTGAGGGTGGCCCTGAGGTTATCTTCCGTGGCCGGTGCCTCCCACTCAACTTTTATGGTTTTCATGCCGTGATCTCCCTCAACCGAAATCACACCGTCCAAGCCGCTAAGCTCTTTTTTAATGGCCATGACGCAGTGGCCGCAACTCACGTTGGGAACCGAAAACCGGGATGTTTCCATTTTTTTAAATCCTCCTTAATTGGATTTATTCTTATATGTTCTTTCAGTCCAAAATAGGCACTGAAGCCGGTTTTTCAAGGAACGTGTTCTTTTCGGGCATGAAATGGAGTGCCTACAAATGTTTGAAATCAAAACCCTCTGCCAAGATCGCATCCTTATATGCCGACAGATCTTTTTTTTCACCCATGGCTTTCGTCACCTGATTGAAGCCTCGAATGTCACCCAGCATAATACATCCGACGATTCGATCATTTTCAAAAACAATCTTCCTGTAAACATCCTCGTGGGTGAATACTCGGGAATCCAGTTCTTTTTCCGCATCGATGTTGCCTGCCGAAGCCAGATCCACGCCCACGACCTTCAGGCTGTTGGCCATGGTGGTGCCGTCATAGCGCAAATCCCCGCCGGCCATATTGGTTCCGGCGATTTTCCCCTGTTCCATGGCCGCAGGCCAGATACCATAGGGCATACCCCTGAATTCGGCCACGTCCCCGGCCGCATAGATATGGGGCTCACTGGTCTGCAGATGTTCATCCACCTGAATACCTTTATCATGTTTCAAACCAAGGGGTTCGGCCAGCTCCATGTTGGGCCGGACTCCCGCGGAAATCACCACCATTTCAGCGGGCAATGTCTCCCCGCCTTCCAACAAAACCCCACCGGCCCCGTCCTGGCTTGAAATCTCCTGCGTCTTAGCGCCCAATCGGAATGAAAATCCCATGTCCTCCATGATTTTCTGAAGTCTGCCGGCACCATCCAAATCCAGCTGTCTCGGCAGCAGCCGTGGAAAAAACTCAACAACGGTCACCTGTTTACCCAATTTTCTCAAGGCATTTCCTGCCTCCAGGCCCAGCAGCCCGCCCCCGATGAGCGTCACCTGTTCAATATTTTGAGCCCAGGCTGCAATATCCCGGGCATCCTGGATGGATCGAAGGCTGAAAACACCCGGTTTGTCGGATCCTTTGATGGGCGGAACAAAGGCGTGACTGCCGGTCGCCACCAGCAGCTTGTCGTAACCCATCTGCTGATTATCCGCGGTTATCAGAATCTTTTTTTCGGGATCCGCACCGGTTATGGTTGTGGAAATTTTAAGATCTATGTTTTGCGCCTCATACCATTGGGACTTCTTTGCGACCAGCTCCCCCTCCTTCAGATCACCTGCGATATATTCGTTGAGCTGAATCCGGTAATAGAAGACCAGGTCTTCCTCAGTGGTAATGGTGATTCGGCCATTTGCATCCTGCTTTCGAACGGCTTCAGCGGCGTACGTTCCCGCTGCGCCGTTTCCCACAATCAGATAATCCGTCATATCGCTTCATCTCCTTTTTTTTGGGGGGAGGCCATGAACGCTTCTTCTAAAGCCTCACGGCTATTGTGAACCCTTCCCGGTTCCCCTTTGCATTTGCATCCAATCAAACATATCCTGTATATTCTTGGACATGTACCATCTGCCGTTGGCAAATACCCCGTAATCAGCACCGGTCATGGCGGACGCCAGCCGGGTGGTGTTGGCATAGAAAAGCCACTGCTCAACCCACATCTTCTCAATGGCCTCGTTAAAAGGGCTGTCTTTTTGCGCCAGGCCTTTTGCGAAACCTTGTTCCCAGGCGGACAACATGATCTTTGTGGCGGTCAGGGTCATGTCATTGGTGTACTGGACTGTCTTTTTCAAACGGGCAAAATGACCATCCACCCACCCCCTGCTGTGGCAGCCCAGACATATTTTCTCCATGGTTTTCTGGCGCTTGGCCTGTTCCTTTGAATCGATCAGATATGGGGCCGCAGGCTCCCCGGTCAATTCCGTGGGCAGGGGAAGTCCCTGGCCGTTTCGGATCACCGTGGTATCCGGTGATATGGGTGAAGGATGCGCATAAATCAGACCGAACAGGCGCAGTGGAAGGCGATCGTTCATACGGTGGGTCCGTTCCGCCAGCACATCTCCCTCCTCCGTAACCACCCCACTGATGTGGCAGACAGCGCAGGTCGGTGCCAAAAAATCCTTTCCCAGGGTCCAGGGAAGGGCATCATACTGCCACCCGCTGCCCAGGGCAGCAAAGATATTGCCGTGCTTGCTCACATTGTAAACCTTATAGGCCGGCACATCCGGCCCCTTGTGACACTCCGAACAGGTATAGGGTTTGCGGGCCATGGCCATTGAAAAACCGTGACGCGTGTGACAAGCCGTGCAGGAGCCTTTCGTCCCATCGGGATTGATCCGTCCCACGCCCCGGTTGGGCCAGCCGGTCAGGACGGGGAAATCCATCTCGCCATCGGGCGTCTCCCGGGTCTTGAACCCTTTGACCTCAACCTTTGTACCATGGCAGTAGAGACACGCATCCGCATCCATTTGGGGATCGGATTTTGTTTGGGTCAGTTTCATATTTTCAAACGTCAGCAGACCGTTGGTGCTGTCCACCAGGGATCGATACAGTGAATTGCCCTGCAGATTGCCGTAGGCATGGCTCATGAGATTCCCACCGTATTGTTCCACTTCCTTTGGGTGACAGGCGGCACAGTCGCCGGGGGTCACCACCACATGAACCGAATAGCCGTTGTGCTCAAAGGTATCCTTGTGCTTTTCAGGATTCATGGTATGGCATTCGGCACATCCAACTGCGACCTTTGCCGTTATATCGGAAGGTTTTTTGACGGAAATACGACGTTCAGGAAGAGGCATTTTCATTGCAGCCTCCGGAGTTACCCGAGCCATTCTTCCCTTTTTCCAATCTGATACAATTCCCGGCGTGGCATGGATGTGACAATCCACACAAGCCTCACTGTCTTCACTCAAGGGAGCCCCCGAAGACGACAACGCCGCTGTTGAGAGGAACAGGAGTCCCATGAACAAAACCCCAGCCGGAAAAATACGGTTTCCAGCACTTCGATTTCCCGGAATCATCAACGCCCCTTCCCCGCTGTTACGAACTCTTCCAAAGCCTCATAAGGCTGAGCCCCAACCAGCGTTCGATCATTCATGACAAAAGAGGGCACCGCCCTGATCCCCAGTTGTCCCGATCGATCCCAGTCCGCATCCACGGCCTTTTTATACAGCCGATCCTCAAGCACCCTTCGGGCTTCATTCGGGTCCAAATCCACGGAACCCGCAACCTTTTTCAACACATCCACATCTCCGATATTTCGACCATGGGCAAAATAGGCCTGAAACACCGCATGATTGTAAGCCTCGATTTTTCCCTCTGCTTCGGCCCATTTCCCCAATTCCTGGGCCTGGCGGCTGTTATAAGTCATGTTTCGATCACCGAAGGGGAGTCCTTCCGCTTCTGCCGCCTTCCGAAGCCGCGCCATCATGCCGGAAATGTCCACCATGCGCCCCTTAAAAAGCGCTTCCAGCGTCATCCCTTTCTCCGGCGTTTCGGGGTGAAGGGGAAAAGCGCGCCATTGGATGGCAAGTGCATGTTTTTTTAATAATCGTTCAACACGGCCCGTGATGAAATAGCACCAGGGTCACACATAATCTGAAAATATTTCAAGTGTGGCTGTTGATGTCATGGATACACCTTTTGAACTGTCCCTCAGATGAAACACCCTAACCTGCGTTTCACGGATTAATTAATCATATTTGCAGCATATCGAATTTAAAGGAGAAAGAAAACAGAAAAGATGACAAGACCATATTGGCCTCGGAGGATCGCAGAAAAGCGATAATCGTGTTATCAAAGCAATTTCATGGAAGGTTCCGCAAAAGTCAAAAAGGGCTGTGCTTAATCACACAGCCCTTTCATGTAAAAATGAGTTCTCTGAATGAATGCGTGGGAGGCTATAGAACACGATGGACGGTAATGGGTTTACTGTACCCCTTCACCCGTCGGGGAGGCTGCTGTTCCATTTCAGGGGAGATGCTCAGTTGTTTCACGGTCTCCTCACTGATGAGGATGTCACATGGCACGTCTCGGGTCAATCCCTGGATTCTGGCGGCCACGTTAACGGTGTTTCCAATGAGGCAGTAGGCAGATTGATCTTCGCTGCCTGAATTTCCCGCCAGCACACTTCCCGAATGGACACCGATACCGTGGGCGTGGCAAGGTTAAGGAGGAATACAATGGCCACGCCGATGGCCATATCCTTAACACTGATGACATACAAACCGGTCAATGAAACCTGAGATACATCTGTTTCTACGGACTCTCGCGTTTTCCCTCTTTTTTTCATGTTACCCCTGTGATTCTGTAAAACCATCAACAACCGGTCACTTTATGCCATTATACCGCTGAAAACAAAAGAGTAAACACCGACAATCTTGTAATAGGAACTCCGAGATGATACCCTTTATTAAAATTAAGGAGAAAACTGCTTTGGCCATAATCATTAGAAGATACCGGGTTATTGTTTTTGCTACGCTGCTCATCTTTTCAACATTCTTTTTCCAGTTGCACACAATTTCCAATACCTTCGCCCTGGATGAACCCCACGGAACCCTGAACTACTGGCAGGGGGACGTCCGTAACATCCTACTCAACTATATTGACAGCGTTACCACCCCCGGCTCAAAAGATTTCATTCCCATAAAAGACCGTGTGGCCGTTTTTGACATGGACGGCACGCTGATGAGCGAAAAGCCCTTCCCTTTCGTTTTCGAGGCAACGGTTTATTACCTGGTCCGCCACAAGGAAGAACTCTCTTTGAAAGGCCCTGAATACAAAGCCCTGTGCGAAGCCGCGGAAAAGCTGGATGTGGTATATCTGAAAAAACACATGAACCGGACCTTCGTTCTCCCTTTTAAGGGGAAAACCTATGAATTTTACAGGGACTGGTGCTTGAAGCTCTTCGAAACGGAAATCAATCCCCTCAAGAAACGGCCGCAGAAAGATTTGATTTTTAAGCCCATGATTGAGCTTATTGATCTCCTCCATAAGCACGGTTTTCAAGTCTATGTGGTATCCGGTTCCATGCAGTTTGCCATTATGGCCATCTCGGAGAAATACCTGCATGTGGATGAAAGCCGCTGCATCGGATCCATGGTGCAGGCAAAGGTAAAAATGGACGGGGAACGGATTGAGTTTATGCGGGGTGATCTCCAACCGCCCCCGAACGTGAACAGTGGAAAGGCCATCCGCATCATGATGCGAACCGGTCAGGCCCCGGTGCTCGCCTTCGGCAACTCTTCAGGCGACACCTGGATGCTCCAATTCACTTCATCTTCCCCCTACCGCCACATGGTCTTTATCATCGACCATGATGACCCGCGGGAATTCGTCTACCACCACCCGGCACTCCTGAAAACGGCAAAAGAGAAGCAATGGGTAATCATCAGCATGAAGAAAAATTTCAAGACCGTTTACGGCGAGTGAGGGGCGGAAAGATGCCTCCGATGGGAGACCATCCATTTGATTTCCCCATAGGAGAAACTCTCCCCCAGTTTATTTTTTACCTCGCTTAAGAAATTTTCGGGGACCTTTTCCAGCGCAGCCTCAATGGCAGACTGCCTCTCTGGTGAAAGGAGACGGTTGATATCCAAATCGCCTGTTTCGATAAAAGAACAGAGGTGCCCCTGAATGGTGGATTCCGCCAAACCCCTTTCTTTAGAGATACCCGGGACAGTGAGACCACCATTGAACATATCAAAAGAAATTCGCTTGGTACCCGTAATCGGTGCCGTTTTTTCCCTGGGTTTTTCCCCTGGCGCATCTTTAATTTCCGGTAATGCCACACTGTCTATGCCATGCTTTTTCCGGTACGCCGTCACCAATACCAACAATTCTTCGCCGTATTTTTCAAGGGTTTTTTTGCCCACCCCTTTGATTTTTTTCAGGTCCCTTCTGTTGTCGGGCAAATTGACGGCAATTTGAATCAATACCCGTTGATGGAGGATCTGAAAATGGGCAAGGCTTAATTCTTTGGCCTTGAGGGAACGCCATTCCTTAAGCTGCCGGAATAATTCCGGGTGCTCGATGTCGCTTTCGCCATAGTCCGGAGCATGGGATCTTCTTTCATTTTCAGGGGAAAAGTCGATTTCGGCTTTTGATACGGCACGCAGGTAAAGAGACGGCGAAAATCCGTTTTCACAGGATTTTATGGCGGCAAGTTTCACAACAATTTCCTGTTTAAGATGATTCAGGGTATTGCCGATCTGTTTGCCAAGTTCCTGATTGTCTGTCTCCGCCTGGAAATTCCGCACAAGATCATCAAAAATCAGGGAAAATTTCTCCTGGAACCATTTGGACGCCTTGCCGATCCGATCCAGAATATGGGCATCCGATTCCGGCAGCGCTTTTTCCGTGAAAAGGTTCTGCAGCTGCCGTTTGAATTTTTCACCCACCCCAAAAATATCTTTCCCGGCCATCTCCTGCAGCCGTCCCATATCCGACACACCGGATACCTGAACCAGACCGGCATTCCCCAGCAAAAGCCGAACAAGGTAATTAAGACGATTGCGTAACGATTTGAAATCAAAACAATCCAGCAACAATTGTTGCTGGTAGTCGATCTTGGCTGCGCGAAGGCCGTTTTCAGAGGGCGGGTTCCCCCTAGCCGTTTCAACAAAGGAGAGGACCGATGCATCGGTTTCAATACCCCGGGATGGGATGGGGGACCTGAGCACCATGCCCTCAAGGGTCTTGCAACGGCTTAATGCCACATAAAACTGGCCATGGGCAAAAGCGGCTTGAGCATCGATGACGGCTTTTTCAAAAGTCAGGCCCTGGCTCTTGTGAATGGTGATGGCCCAGGCCGGTTTCAGGGGAAACTGCCTGAATTTCCCGATGACATCTTCCTCGATTTCCTTGTTTTCTTCATTCACCGTATATTTGATATTTTCCCACTCCACCGGTTCAACCACAATCAGATCCGGTTCACCAGGACACTTGATACGGATGTCCTCGCTGGAAATGCGCACGATTTTCCCGATTTTCCCGTTGAAATAACGCTTCTCACCCGAGGTGTCATTGCGGAGAAACATCACCTGTGCTCCCTTTTTGAGCACCAGCGCACCCGGGGCCGGGTGGGCATGTTCGGGAAAATCTCCCGAAATTTCAGCGTCGAACCGGTACTCTTTTTCCCCCAATGCCGAAAGCCGGGTCTCGTTGATGACGTCGGCATTGCGGTTGTGGGTGGTCAGGGTGATATACCCAGCCCCTTCCTCAGGGGTGAAATCTTTCATATACCGCCGGTTCAATTCCCCGATGGATGCGGCATCCATCCGATTGTCCCTTACCCGATTCAAGATTTCAATAAAACGGGTATCGGACTGACGGAAAATATGTTTCAATTCTATGGTCAATACGTCTGTCCTTGCGAGGACATGGCTGCTGAAAAAATAGACCGATGCATAATGCTCCCGCAAAAGCTGCCATTCATTCTGCTTCGCCACGGGCGAAAGCTGGTGCAGATCCCCGATCATGAGGAGCTGCACACCACCGAAGGGCTGTTCATTGCGGCGGTGTTGCCGCAGCACCGCATCCACGGCATCCAGCAAATCCGCCCGGACCATGCTGATTTCATCAATGACCAGCATATCAAGGCTCTTGATAATCCGCTTTTTTTCTTTGCTGAACCTGAACATGCGCTGACGGTTTTTTTCATGGGCCTCGCTACCGGGGATGAAGGGGCCAAAAGGGAGCTGAAAAAAAGAATGGAGGGTCACACCACCGGCGTTGATAGCCGCCACCCCGGTGGGGGCCGTGATGATCATCCGTTTGGCCGAAGGGCCCTTCAGATTATGCAGAAAGGTGGTTTTGCCGGTGCCTGCTTTCCCCGTTAAAAATATGTGACGGCCCGTATATTGAACATAGTCCCCGGCCAGGTTCAGTTCATGGTTTGTTAACGGCGTAGAAGTCATAGGTCTTTTCCCGATCTTAAGGTTTTGTTATCCATTCCGTTTCTCTTTTCTACAATCCTGATGCAATGGGTTGGCCAGGGATCAGATCCCGGAGGAATTGCTCGCAGGGAAGACAAAGGACGTTATTTATTAAACGCCGTTCATTACCGCGGTAGAGAAGAAAGGCCTGTGCCTCTGGATAATCTGCTCTGAATGCAGTTAACCCGTTGAGCATTTTGCGGTTAATCTTGGCGGAATTCTTAACCTCAATGGCTAAAAAGGTATCCTGACCATAGAGGATAAAATCGACCTCAACCCCTGATTTTGTTCGCCAGTAAGAGAGATTGCAGTTTTTGTTGCCGTATGCAATCCAGGCTCTCAGATGCTGGGCAACAAGGCCTTCGAGTCCGGCGCCGTCAATTTCATGGGGGCTGTCCAGGGGGCCTGCCGGGCGTACGGATCGAAAAACACCGCTATCAAAATAATAAAATTTAGGATGAGAAATCAGGTGGCGCTTGGCCCGCCTGGAAAAAACCGGTAATTGGAAGGAGAGGAGCAGATCATCGAGCACGGCAAGATACTTATCCACGGTTTTTCGTTTGACCTGACATTCCCTTGCCACTTCAGAGATATTCAAGGTGCTGCCATGGGAAAAACTGACGGCCTCCAAAAAGCGGCTGAAAGCGCCAATATTTCGCACAATTCCTTCCATCTGCACTTCTTCTCTCAGATAGAGAGCGACATACGATGCAAGGGTTTCCCGGGGATCAGGAGAACTGGTGATCAAGGGCACCAGCCCGGTCTGGAGGCTTGCCGCCAATTATGCTTCCTTTTTTGCGTTTTAAGTGCAAAATATCAGATACACGAGGCGCGCGCAAGGGATTTTCAATTCTAATTTTTTCCCGGGGATTGCCAGTTGGGGACGTCTATTTTTCCGGTGACGGCGACGGATCTCTGATTCGCCCAATCCGGCGCCACCGACCGAGGCATCCCGTAATTTGCTGATCAGGTGCAACAGAAATAACAAGGATCAACCCCCCCGTCCCTCGCCGACGACTTATAGACGGGTGCGCTGGTTGGCCTGGATTTCCGCCGCACGCGCAGCGGCAATTCCGGCTTTTTCTGCAAAGTCGAGCCAACGACACACGGTCGCAATAACACGGTCAATCATCTCGTTTGCGCGCGCCTTCTTGATGCCCGCAACCTTTGCCAGATCGATCAAATCGTTTCGGTCAACCCCATCGCGTTTGCCGTTGATGCTCATCTGATGACGGCTCGTCCACTCGCCCTTTGGGTCCCATGCATAAGAAGCGTCAAATGCCGGGGACAGACGCCATTTGCCGATGCGATTCATAAGAAAGGCGATGTTCTTGACATGATCATCATGATTACGACCAACCACATTGAACATGGCACGCAACACCTGCTGATCCAGATCCTCACGAGGCAATCCCAATCGCCTGATGACCTGGATCGCCTGTTCGTAAGAATAGCTCGCAGGCTGGTTGTAGTCATAGTGAGCCATTGCACCCAGGGACTGCATGTGACGTTTACCGCCCTTTGCGGATCGATCGAACCGCCGGGTCATAAAGTGGCTACGGCCACCTTCGTGGTGTAGCCGACATGGCGCCATTCTGATGCCGGCCTCAACGGCCATCAAATGGTAGGCATACTCAATCTTTCCATAGCCCATCGGGTCGGCGAGTTCCTTATCGCGATTGTTGGAGACGCCGTCGAATTTCATTAACCAGTGCTCGAAGCCCGCTTCAACATCGACCTGACCCGACCGGAATTCGTTTGTCTCCGGATTCCAAGCGAGAATTGCTTTGGCCCTGGCACCGCCGGCTGAAGTTCCGACGCGAAGAATATCCTCGATCACTCCCCGGTCATTACCACCAGTGAAAACGCCACCAAGACCGGCACGTTCATCAAGGATCTTGTTTGCAAGATCGACTAGCGTTGCCACCTCAACTACGCTCGCGCCGGTGGATGGACCGAGCCTAGCCGGCTCAAACTCGAGCCCCCCCATGCCGCGATTGCCGGTATAGCAGAGGCGCTCTACCGGATGGAAACTAGCCGCAGTTCGTCCTTGTGAAGCAAGCCATGCGTCAATGACCGCGTTGCCGAATTTGTCCGGAAGCGAATCAGCCAGCAATCCTGGCAACCCCTTAAAGGTATTTCGTGCAAGTGCCGGAAACTCATAGGGGAACTCACCAAGCGGCATCATGAGGGGCGCCAATTGAATACCGCTACCCAGGAAATCAGGCGCGTATTGGAAAACACCGACTTCCCTGTCTTCCAACCAAGTGACGGCGCCGATTACGCTACCCCAAAGAAGCACCCGCGCATCATTATTCATGGTCGTCCTCACCGTCGCCCCACGACCAGATTGAACGATCACCGCCGGATTGACCGGGACGCGCGCGTTTGCGCTCGCCGCCACCAATGTCTATCCGTTCGATGGGCCGAACAGTGGGGTCAGGCAGCAGGGCTTCCAGATTCTGTTTTATGCCAAGCGCCATCAAAACCCGAATAAATGTATCAAGGGAAACACCCAGGCCTTTCTCAAGTCGACCAATGGTTCTTGGCGAGACGCCGGCTTCCTCAGCGAGTTGTATCTGGGTAATGTTGCGGGAGAGCCTTATGTTTTCTATCTGCTTGCAGAGAGCCGCTTCGATCTGTTCGCTCGTCGCCACAGTAAAATCGATTTTATAGGACATATATTGCGGTCTAGCCTCCATTTACTTCTTTAACCAGCAATATATTACCTATTAGTGGTCGCCGTCAATGATAAAGTTGAAGGTCCTCAACCCGGCCAGCGATCACTTTTTCTTCTTCAGGTGTCATGATTGACATGGTCCTCTCCGGAGGGTTTTTGCAAGGGTCCCAGGGTTTAGTGATTACCGCAGCAATCACCGCCACAATCCCCTACCCGGCCGGCCATGGCCCGAATGATCTCGCTCTGATCCGCATCTTCAATATTATAAACGGTGACTTTCATGAAAAAGACGTCCATGGCCCTGACTTTTTCCGGCAGGGGAACCGCCAGACGTCCGAACATCTCATCAAAACGCCAGCCTTGGATTTCAAGATGCAGAATATCGCCCACTTTCTTTTCCAACAGCTCATATTCAAAAGACGTATATCCCTCGGGTCCAACACCCACTACAAATTCAAAAGAGACCGGCTCAAGTGTTAAATCCATTAGTTTCTCATGGCTTCCCGCCTCAAGGAGCAGGGTCACTTTCTTAAGTCCTTCAATTTTCCGATTCGATTGGCCCATAAAAATTTCTTCCTTTCCCCGTTATAAATATTTCTGGCTCTCGGCACAAAGAACCTGTAACATTAAGCATGAACTCGAACAAATTTCTCATTCGTGGACAGACACTAAGCAACTGTCAAAACAGGAGGCGAAATTGGCAAAACATCTTATCTGGATCGATCTCGAAATGACAGGGCTGGATCCCGAAACCTACGTGATCGTGGAAATCGCATCCATAGTTACCGACGACCAGCTCAACATTGTGGCCGAGGGACCGGACATTGCCATCAACCAACCCGATGCCGTCCTTTCATCTATGGAACCCTGGAGCCTTGAGCATCACCAGGCCTCGGGCCTGACGGATCGCATCAAGGCATCCCCCTACACCTGTGCCCAGGCCGAAGCGGAGACCCTATCGTTTCTTTCCAAATATTGTGAAAAAGGCGCTTCCCCCCTGTGCGGCAATTCCATCGGCCAGGATCGCCGTTTTCTGGTGAAGTACATGCCGACCCTGGAGGACTTTTTTCATTACCGCAATATCGACGTCAGTACCATCAAGGAGTTGGTCAAACGATGGTACCCTTCCCTTCCTCAATTCAAAAAGGAAAAAACACACCTGGCATTAAGCGACATCAGGGAATCCATTGACGAACTGATTTACTACCGCAAAAATGTTTTTCTGCCCTGAAAGACAGAAACCATCAATAAACAGAAATTTCTTCAATGGTCCCATTGCCAAATTCAGACATGGCCTCCGCAGAGATGGTCAACCCTTCCTTGAGGAATCCTGCGTCCACGCCCGGGATACCGTAACCGTAAAAAAGAACATTCTCCGTGTTCTCCGAAACCCTTGTTTTTTCATCGGCCCCCTGGCACAAAATGCAGACAATGCCCTGTTCATCACGCAGTACAATTTCGCCATCCTTCGTGCGCATGTCCCGTTGGCCCATCCCAACGAAATTTTCTCCTTCTTCGGCCACATCCAGGGTTAGCGCCCCTTCAAATCGATCATAATCCGTCACCGCCACCAGGATGCCCGCGCACATCTCGGCCATAAAATGAGCATCCACCATAAGGTTGTATCTTGGGAAACCGCTGTTGATGGTCCGTTTGAGATGCCCGGGCAAAGGACAGGGAAACCCGAAACCCGCAAAAAACGCCTCGTAATCGTTGATCCGGTCCGTAATCCGCTTAAGGGTCTCCCGCTTTCTCATTTTGCGGAGCAGCTTTCGTTTGTGTGCATCAAACCCTTCCGGATTTTCAAAGTTCGTGCATCCACTAATCAGGGTAACCCCAAAGGGTACACCCGGATACTGCTGTTCATAGACAGCTGACTTGGAAAAAGAGATCCCTTTCTGGTTGCTCATGATGGCTCCTTCATTCATTGCAATACGGATGATACATTAATTTATCACAAGGAAGTAGGCCCCTGCAAGGTCTGGCGCACCATCAACCGCCTAAAACGGAATCCACAAAATCCCTTGACACTTCGGCCTGCCACAACTATATTACCCAAAATGCATTTAGGAGTTGAAAATGAAAAAATTTACCGAGGTGATGAAAGCCCTTTCCGATCCCAATCGGGTTAAAATTGTAAAGATGCTGCAACACCGGTCCATGTGCGTGTGCGAACTTCGGGAAGCCCTTCAGGTTTCCCAGCCCACCGTCAGCAAGCATCTCAAGATCCTGGAACGAGCCGGACTGGTTAATTGTAAAAAGGACGGTTTGTGGGTAGATTATTTTCTGGCGGATGGCAGCGAAAGTCCGTACGCGGGTTCTCTTTTGGGAAACCTTCGTCACTGGATGGAAAACGATGATGAGATTTCCCCCCTGGTCGATCGGCTGCCGTTCATAAACCGAGTGGATGTCTGCAAACGGTAATCCTTTTTTTGAGACCCATATATTACTAAATTGTTATTTATGCATCAAAAACCATACCCCGTGATTATTAAACCGCACAAGGATAAAGTCTGATGAAGGAAAAATGGAAACTGCTGTTGATCATATTGATCTTCTGTGCAGCCTACTATGTACCCTGGGCAAGCCCCATCATTCGCCGCTCCGGCCTGGAGGCATTCATGATGCTTCAGGAATACGCCCGAGAGCATGTGCTCACCTGCCTCATACCCGCCTTTTTCATCGCCGGCGGAATCGCCGTATTCGTAAGCCAGGCCTCGGTGCTCAAATATTTTGGTGCCACTGCCAAAAAAATTCTCTCTTATTCGGTTGCTTCTGTTTCGGGAACGGTCCTTGCGGTCTGTTCCTGCACTGTGTTGCCTCTTTTTGCGGGGATTTATACCCGTGGCGCCGGCATCGGCCCGGCAACCGCTTTTCTTTACTCGGGTCCGGCCATCAACGTGCTGGCCATCGTTCTCACGGCCCGGATTCTGGGCTGGGAGCTGGGATTGGCCCGGGCCATCGGTGCGATTCTTTTTGCCGTCATCACAGGGCTCCTCATGGCCTTCATCTTTCGAAAAGATGATGCGGAGCGAGCCAAGGGAGAACTATTCCTGCCCGACGATGATGGGACGGGACGTACCCTTGCCCAGGATGCGCTCTTCATGCTGACAATGGTGCTGATCCTGATCTTTGCCGCTTTTGCCAAACCGGCCGAAGGGTCCAGCGGGCTGTGGCCGGCCATCTTCGCCGCCAAATGGTACATCACCGGAGGACTCCTGATTATTCTGGGGTTCATGCTTAAAACCTGGTTCATCAAGGAGGAACGGATGACCTGGGTCCAGTCCACCTGGGGCTTCATGAAACAGATCTTTCCCCTTCTGGGCGCGGGCGTCCTGGTGGCGGGGTTCATGCTGGGTAGACCCGGACATGCGGCCCTGATCCCCGATCAATATATTGAGAGCCTCGTGGGAGGAAACTCCCTGTGGGCCAACCTTTTTGCTTCGGTCTCGGGCGCCCTAATGTACTTTGCCACCTTGACGGAAGTACCCATACTTCAGGGGCTCATCGGTGCGGGCATGGGAAAGGGCCCGGCACTTTCACTGCTACTCGCGGGTCCGGCCCTTTCCCTGCCCAACATGCTGGTGATCGGAGGTGTCATGGGCGCTAAAAAAACAGCGGTTTTCTGTACCATTATTGTTATTTTGAGTACCATTGCAGGTATGATCTATGGGGTAATTGCCGGATAAACGTTTGAATTTTTCTGGTAGAGACAAGGCATGCCTTGTCTCTACGGGCGTAAGGAAGAAAGATCATGACAAAAGAGGATGTGGTTCAAATCAAGGTGGAAAGCTATGCCGTTGGCATCATCGGGCTCAATGCCGCACTGAAAGACATGGCAATAGAGTATGCCGAAAAACCTGATCCCGAAGTGGCCGAAGCCCTAGTCAGCAGGCTCTCAAAGAAAAACTATATCCCGCAAAAAGCCCGTGAGCCCTACAAAAAAGCATTCCTGCGGGAATTTAAAAAATATGTTGGAAAGCCATTTGAAGAAGAACGGCCCACAGGTCTTGAAATCAAAGTGCTGGGGCCGGGATGCCCCCAGTGCGATGGACTGGAACAGGAATTGATGGCGGTTGTTTCACAAATTCAGATCACAGCCGATATCGAACACGTGCGGGATATCAAAGAGATCGGTCGATGGGGCGTCATGGGAAGCCCTGCCCTGGTAATTAACGGCAAAGTTAAATCGGTGGGTAAGATCCCCCCGCGGGCCAGGCTGATTCAATGGCTTGAAGAAGCAAATGCCCAACAAACATAAACCATTTTTCAAAGAAAGGAAAAAAATCATGGAGATCAAAGTGCTGGGGCCGGGATGCCCCAAATGCGAGGAAGCGGAAAAGTTGGTAAATGAGGCGGTGAAGGAGTCGGGGATGGAAATCTCAGTAACCAAGGTCAAGGATATTATGGAAATTGCCAAGCATGGTGTTTTCATGACCCCCGCCGTGGTGGTGGACGGGGATGTTAAATGCGTGGGCAAGATCCCCACAAAGGATCAAATCAAGGAGTGGATTACCCAATAGTATCCATCCATAACCTGCACAGTATTTTGGTGAATTATATGGAAAATCGTAAAGATGAGAACCATGACCCGGCAAAGGTGGTCAGTGCCATAAACGGGAGAATCAGGAAATTGACTTATTTTTTGTTGGTACTGGGTTTTCTGGGTCTTCCGCTATACGGATGCTCGTCTGATGAACCCCCTGCATCCCACCCCTTACCGGCAGGCGTTGTTCCGGTCAAAGGGATGGTGACCATGGTGGATCTGGGCGCGGATTCCTGCATCCCCTGTAAAATGATGATGCCCATTATTACCAAACTCGAAAAAGCCTATCGGGGAAAAGCGGCCATCGTTTTCATTGATGTCTGGAAGGACAAGGAACCGGCAAAACGTTTCGGCATTCGCGCCATCCCCACCCAGATCTTTTTTGATAAGGGCGGCAAGGAAGTCTATCGCCATACCGGTTTCATGGGCGAGGCGGACATTGTTTCGCAATTAAAAAAAATGGGCGTTGGCTAAAACAATCAGGAGTGCTTGGATGCTGGAAACTTTTTTTCTCACGGTGAATGAGTGGATCGCAGGCGGAACGGCCATCGCCGCGTTAGGTTGCTTTCTCTGGGGCATGATCAGTGTGGTGTTCAGCCCCTGCCACCTGGCGTCCATTCCCCTGATCGTAGCCTACGTGGGAGCGCAGGAAGAGGTTCTAAAACCTAAACGCGCCGCATATTATTCGGTCGCCTTTACGTTAGGCCTGTTCATCACAATCGCGCTCATCGGTATCATCTGCGCCTTACTGGGAAGGATGCTGGGGGACGTGGGAAACTATTGGCAAATCCTGGTGGGCCTGGTCCTGGTCTGGGTGGCGCTGGGTATGCTCGGGATGGAGAAATATTCCATGTCCGGCAACCTCCTCCATAAGCTGAAAGTTCGCGGCATGGCGGGAGCCCTGGTGCTGGGGCTGGCCTATGGCGTCCTATCCGGCTCCTGCACCTTCGGGTTTATCGCCCCCATCCTGGCCATCGTCACGGTTCAGGAAAAGGTGGCCACGGGGGTGATGTTCATTCTGCTCTTTGCCATCGGGCATTGTATCCCCATCGTGGTGGCGGGGAGTTCCACCGCTCTGGTCAGGCGCGTGCTGGAAAACAGTCATTGGCAAGGCGCCGGAAACTGGTTTCGAAAAGGAGCCGGGATTCTCATCGGATGTTTGGGACTGTATTTTATCGTAAACCCTTTTTTCTCAATCTAAAATTATTTTTAGGAGGGCTACACCATGTCAGACGCACGTCTTTTAGCGGAATGGTTCCCGGAGTTCGCTGAACATCTGGACAAAATGGATGAAACCTACAAAGAAATGCGGACCATCGATGAAAAGACCTATCAATTCATCTGCTTTGCCCTGGCCATCAAGGCCCGATCAAAGCCGTGTCTCTTAAAACATTTCATGGGAGCGCTGGAAGCAGGGGCCACCGTAAAGGAGCTTGCCTACATCATGGGGTTAACCTTCAGGGAAGCGGCGGGCGGAGACGACTGCTGGACCCATGATGCTCTGGGGGACTACAAGACCCTTATAGCCGAAGGTCTTAAAAGTTCCGAGTGTTGCAAGCGATAGCTGGGTTTCACTTTAATCCGCAATGAGCCAAGAAATTTTTAAAAAAAAATTCAAAACAAGACGAAACAGAGGCAATCTTATGGTGAGTGTTGACGGAAAATGTTGACGCATAAAAAAGGCCGCTTAAAAAAGCGGCCTAAGTTATTGAAATCTTTTTGGTGGAGCTACGGGGGATCGAACCCCGGACCTCATGACTGCCAGTCATGCGCTCTCCCAGCTGAGCTACAGCCCCGCAAAACAGATTCTTAATAGCAGAAACTGTTTACTTGTGTCAATATGATATTGACAATCTTCTCATAATTTTTATACAATTGCGGTTTGTAGATTTTGGAGCATTTGAGAAAATTTTTCAGATATTCCTCGTCATGTCATATATGCCGGAGTGGTGAAACTGGTAGACGCGCTGGACTCAAAATCCAGTGAACCCTGCGTTCGTGTCGGTTCGATTCCGACCTCCGGCACCAAAAAACACCCCCCAACGCTCCCTGGAAGATCTCCTGAAAGGCTTTTGGCCCCAATCCTGCCGGAAGCCTTTCCATTTATTGCTTGGACCGTCAGAGTTTCATATGGCGGTAAGCAATCTTTGGTGCAAGTTATCAAACCCGCCGTTGGACATGATCAGCACCATATCTCCTGCCTTAGTCTCAGACAAAAGATATGCCAGCAACAAATCCGTATCCGCAAAACAATGGGCCTCAAGCTCCCGCTTCCCCAGATCTGAAACCAGTTGCTCAGCTGAAAAACGTTCCGCCATGGGAATTTTCTCCATCATGGCGGGCTCACGAATCATTATAATATCGCCATCATCAAACGACCCGGCGTATTGCGCCTGAAAAATATTTCGTCGACTGGAATTGCTTCTGGGTTCAAATACGACGGCCAGACGCCGATGGGGGTATTTCTGCTTAACGGCCTGAATGGTTTCTTTTACAGCTGTGGGATGATGGGCAAAATCGTCCATGACCACAATGCCCTTCTTCTCTCCAAGTATCTCCTGACGCCGCTTGACGCCTTTAAAAGTCTTCAAGGCCTTTGACAGGGTGTCAGGGGACACACCCAGAGTATATGCTAGAGCTACGGCGGACAGACAATTGGAGATATTATGACGACCAAAGAGGGGCGTTTGAAAAGTTGCCTGTACCTGCTCCTCCTTTAGCACCTTAATCACGGTAAATTCTTCCGAACCCGCCATATCCGCAATCCGCCAATGATTGCCCTTTCCAAAACCGTAGGTTTCAACCTGACAGCGCGACCGGTTTATTTCGCGGCAAATGGTTTCATCATCGCCATTGGCAATCAGATATCCGTCGGTCGGCATCAAATCCATAAGCCTTCTAAAGCTGTCGATCACATGATCCAGATCCCGGTAAATATCAGCATGATCGAACTCGATGCTGGTCAAGATGGTGTACTTAGGGTTATAATGAAGAAATTTAGGTCCTTTGTCAAAAAAAGCGGAATCATACTCATCCCCTTCAATGACAAAATAGCGTCCCTTGCCCAACTTGAAATTCGTTTCAAAATTGCGGGGGATACCACCGATCATAAAACCCGGATCCATCCCCGCCGTCTCCAATATCCAGGCGATTAATGAAGAAGTGGTTGTCTTGCCATGGGTCCCACTGATGACAATGGATTCTTTATCCCCAATGGCAAACTGCCTGATGGCTTGTGGAAAGGATAGATACGGCAAGCTAAGCCGTGAAAGTTCAACAGCCTCGGGGTTCACGATTGTAATCACATTGCCCACGATGACCAAATCAGGTTCCGGTACCAGATTCCCCGGGCCATAGCCATCAAAGACCGGAATTTTGAGAGATTCAAGGAGCAGGCTCATGGGGGGGTAAACATTTGCATCTGAACCTGTAACCACATATCCCTGCTCTTTGAGCATTCCCGCAAGTGAGGCCATTCCTGTTCCACAAACACCCATCAAATGAATGTGGGACAGATTTTCGGGACGGTCGTTCAACTCAGGCATCAGATCAAAGGGGACCGCATCTTTTTTCGGTTGGGAAGACATTAAAAATCTCCTGTTACAAGCCGTACCACTTGAAAAATTCAGACATAATGAAAAACAGCCCGGACTTCAAGTAGAAAAGAGATTCCAAAAGGCTGCATCAAGTGTACTTCCCATATTGACAAAAATCGCTGTGCTTGGTAATTTTCATCTGTCTTCAAAAAATCGTCTATCCATAAGGAGATTCCCATGGGAAAAAAGTTTCTTTTCAAATCCCTTACAGGTGTGTTACTGGCACTTTTTCTGCTGTTGCCTTCGATTGTTCCGGCAGAAGAGTCACCCCGGAAAGGAACCGATAAAGCGTTCTGTGCAAAAATGATACGGCATGGTCAAGAAGCTTATCAAAGGGGGAAATACCTGGACGCAAAGGAATATTTTCGAAAAGCGCTTCAGGCCGATCCTTCATCTGTGTCTGCCTGGACGTACTACGATCAGGCAGTGATTTTTGCTTTGGCCGAAAAGGTGGAAAAGAACGCGAATCTAATCATGCCCGATACCTCTTCACGTTCCGAACAGCCGGGGCCGGCGCCCACAGCCAAAACGCCACCGCCCCCACCGAAATCCAAAGCCAAGAAAAAACCTGCCTTTGTCATTGTTGAAGACGAGGGGTGTTGAACTTCGGTTCCATTGACAATCGCTTAGGGATGTATATTAAATTTATCAAACTCTAATTTTGGAGGAAAAATCATGGCGGAAAACATCACACCGGACGATACCCTGGATTGTAGCGGCCTGAGCTGCCCCATGCCGCTTCTCAAAACCAAAAAACACCTGAAAAATATGCAATCGGGGCAGGTTCTGGAGATCATCAGCACCGATCCGGGTACCAAAAACGATCTCCCATCATTTGCCAAAAAATCGGGCCATGAATTACTCGGCATCAAAGAGGAAGACGGCCGAGCCATGTTCTATCTAAAAATCAAATAGCACTGTCAATCCTGAAAAAAAGCAAAACATGCAACGCCCAAACAATTTCTCATAAAAAAAGGCCCCCGATTATCGGGGGCCTTTTTTTATATAACTTATCAGGCTGTTTGAATGGCAGCAGCTGTTACCATTCCATATCCAGGTCAATCTCGTCCCTTTCGTACTGGACGTCTTTCAACTCATTGCTCTTTTTGATTTCTTCTTCGGTCCACGGGTCGAGCACCAGTGAATCGGCCACCAATTCCCAAATGTATTTGGTCTCGAGGTCCATACCAAACTCTTTGGTCAGGCCTTTCATGATCTGGTCCCGGCAGTTATGGCAAGGCGCAATCACCATTTTGGCCTTCGTGTCAATGATCTGCTCTGCTTTCACACGGCCGTAATAGATCCGCTCCGCATCATAGGGCATGGCCCAAGCGCCGCCTCCGGCACCGCAACAGAAATTGTTCATGCGGTTCGGGTGCATTTCCACGTAATTCTCACAACACTGCTGGGTGATCCAACGGGGCTCTTCAAAAAAAGCCTCGCCGAATGTCTTCATGCTCTTTCGACCGTAATTGCAGGGATCGTGAACCGTGGTGAGTTCTTCATGAATGGATTTGTCGAGCTTGATCCGTCCGGTTTCAATGTACTCTTTCAGGAGTTCATGGACGGAAACGACTCGGTACTTTTCGAATACTTCGGGAAACCACATTTGCAGACCAAGCCTGGTCGCGAAATAAGCGTGGCCTCATTCGGGTAGGAGTAGCGTACTGCACTCCAGTTCCTCCAAATGCCTGACAATCCGTCCGACAACCTCCTTCATGGACTCATCATCTCCTGAAAAAAGGCCCCAGTTGACCCCTTCCCATTCGGTGGATGTGGTGGTCCAATCCTCTCTGGCCGCATAGAAAATGCGCCACCAGTACTTCATGTCATCCGGTTCTCCAAAAGGTTCCTTGGAGTTGACGGTCACCAGGATATTGGCGCCCTTTTTATCTACGGGTGCATAGAAACCCGGAAGCTCTTCATCTTCTTCCATTTCCTTGGACAAATCCGCCAGAAGAAACAGGAAATCATCCTTGGGAATACCCAGGTTGTTCCCCCTTTCCAGACACATCATAACACCCTTGTGGATGGGTCCCGGAACCTTGTCCCGTGCGCGAAGGCCCCTGGCCCGGCGCATCATCTTTAAAATTTCCACCCCCTGTGGGCAGGCGTATTCACATCGCCCGCAAAGGGTACAGATCCAGGGAAAGCGTGAATCAATCAGCTCCTGGTCTAAGCCAAGGGCGGCCATTCGAACTGCCTTTCTGGGATCCATGCCGTCAATGCCGGTGACGGGGCACCCCCCTGCACATGTGCCGCAGGTGAAGCAGACATCCGCCCATTCCGGAGCAACCCTCAGTCTGCTCTCTTTTCGATTTATGGTTAGCGGCTCCATTAATTAACCTCCTCCGTTTATCTTCTAACCTATTATCTTTAATAGCTTCACTTTTCTAGGACCTTCTGAACTAAATGTCAATGGGGAAATGAAAAAACTGTAGAAAATCCAGATAAGAAAACCAGAGAAACCCCGAAAAGAATAAGTTAAAATGTAGCTACAATGTGAATATTTCTGTTGCCAATTATTTTCCCATACGGTAAGAGTTATACACTTGACGGGTCAGTTGGAGGTCGGCTGGAAACCTTTGTGGCATCAAAGCATTATTGGATACCTAAAGCCCACCATATTCATATAGGTTGCAACTTTCAACGATCAAATTATTTCAATATGGTTTATTTAGCAATAAGGAGGTTTATTTATGGATTTTGGGTTAAGCGAAGAGCTGCAAATGCTCCGGGATATGGCACGTGATTTTGCCGCTGAGAAAATCGCTCCCTATGCGGATGAATGGGATGAAAAACACTATTTCCCCTATGAAGAAGTCGTCAAACCCATGGGAGAGTTGGGCTTTTTCGGAACAGTCATACCTGAAGAATACGGCGGAAATGAAATGGGCTGGCTGGCGGCCATCATCCTCACGGAGGAGATCGCCAGGGCTTCCAGCTCCCTTCGGGTCCAGATCAACATGCAAACCCTGGGGTGTGCTTTTACCATTTTTCGCTACGGCACCGATGAACTCAAGGAAAAATACATCTCGAAGCTTGTGAGCGCTGAATACATGGGCGGTTTCGGCATTACCGAACCGAATGCCGGTTCCGACGTCATGGCCATGAAATCTACTGCACAGGACAAAGGGGACCACTGGCTGTTGAACGGCTCAAAAACCTGGATATCCAATACCAGCGTGGCCGACGCCCTCATATTTTATGCCTATACGGACAAGGACGCCAGGGGCAGAGGCCTATCCGCATTCGTGATTGAGCCGAAAAACTTTAACGGCATTTCCACCACGGATCTGGACAAAATGGGTTCCCGATCATCGCCAACCGGTGAAATCTATCTGGAAGACACCAAGGTTCCCAAAGAAAACATTCTGGGGGAACCCGGTGACGGCGCTAAAATCGTTTTTGGCTCATTGAACCAGACCCGGCTTTCCGCCGCCGCGGGCGGTATCGGCTTGGCACAAGCCTGTCTGGATGCAGCCACTTCTTATTGCCAGGAAAGAGAGCAGTTCGGGAAACCCATCGGAGGGTTTCAGATGAACCAGGACCTGGTGGGGCAGATAACCGCGGAGATCGAAGCGGCCCGCATGGTGGTTTATAAAGCAGCCTGGCAGAAAGATCAGGGCAACCTGGGAAACACCCTGGAAGTGGCCCAAGCCAAATATCTCGCCGGCGAAATTGCTGTCAAGGCGAGCCAGGTAGCCATGAAAATTTTAGGCGCCTACGGCTATTCAACGGAATACCCGGTAGCACGTTATTACCGAGACGCCCCCACCTACCAACTGGTAGAAGGGTCTACCAATATCTGTAAGATGATCATTGCCCTGGATCAATTGGGCATTCGAAAAGCGAACAGGTAAGCGAGTATAAACGGAGGAACAATGAAACCTTATTTTGAAAAAATGACCCCTTTGGGCAAGCCTCTTACCGACAAACAGATGGAAGCCGCCAAGGAAAACGTTGAAAGCATTCAAGGGGTAGAGAAGCAACTGGCCGAGGCGGTTGAAGCCGTCAAAAACGCAGGCCTCCCTGAAAAAATTCTTAAAAAACGTGGCCAACTGAACGTTTGGGAACGTATCGAATACCTCATCGACCCGGGCACCTGGTGCCCGCTTCACACAATCTATGATCCTCAGTTCAACGAAGAGGGCACGACCGGAGTCGTTGACGGACTGGCCAAAATCAACGGCAAATGGGCCGTTGTCATCGGTTTCAACAACAAAGTCATGGCCGGCGCCTGGATCGCCGGACAGGCGGACAATCAGCTTCGCGTCACGGATATGGCCAAACGGCTGCATGTCCCACTGGTCTGGATCGTAAACTGCAGCGGTGTAAAACTGCCCGAACAGCACGAAGTGTATGCCAACCGAAGGGGAAACGGTACCACCTTCTTCCGTCATGCGGAACTGGAAAAACTGGGTGTGCCCATCCTGGCCGGCATATACGGCACCAACCCCGCGGGCGGGGGATACCAGGGGGTCAGCCCCACCATCCTGTTGGCCCATAAGGACGCCAATATAGCGGTTGGGGGCGGCGGAATCGTCAGCGGCATGAGCCCCAAAGGCAAATTTGATGAGGAAGGCGCTGAGCTATTAATCGAATCCACACGTCACTTCAAAGAAGTCCCTCCAGGCAGCGTCCCCATCCATTTTACGGAAACGGGCTTCTTCAAAGAGGTTTATGAAACCGAAGAAGGCGTCCTGGACGCCCTTAAAAAATATGTGGACATGTGTCCGGCCTATGATCCCAACTTCTTCAGGGTGGCCGAACCCAAAGAGCCCAAATTTTCAGGGGAAGACATTAACAGCATCGTGGCCTTTAACCAGAAGCGAAGCTACAGCCTCGACGAAATGATGGCCCGCATCTTCGACAACAGCGAGCACATGGAATTCAGGCCCGGCTACGGTCCCGAGGTCTATACGGGATTGGCCAAAATCAACGGTTTCCTCATGGCCTTTATCGGCAACCGCCAGGGTTTCCTGGGCGCAAAATATCCTGAATACGCGCCTTACCCGGGGATCGGCGGAAAGCTGTATCGCCAAGGCCTGATCAAAATGAATGAATTTGTCACCCTTTGCGGCCGAGATCGGGTCCCAATCGTCTGGTTTCAGGACACAAGCGGCATCGATGTGGGGGATATTGCGGAAAAAGCGGAACTTTTGGCGCTCGGCCAATCGCTCATATATTCCATAGAGCAAACGGACGTTCCCCAAATCTGTATTGTGCTACGGAAGGGAACCGCGGCGGCCCATTACATCATGGGAGGCCCCACCAGCAACAACCACAATGCCTTTACCCTTGGGACGCCCACCACTGAAATTTATGTGATGCATGGTGAAACAGCCGCTGCCGCTTCCTTTGCACGACGGCTGGTCAAGGAAAAGGATGCCGGGCGACCTTTAGGGCCGGTCATTGATAAAATGAACGACCTGGCCCAGCAATATTATGACAACTCAAGGCCCATATACTGCGCCAACAGGGGATATGTGGATGAAATCGTCTCATTCCCCATGCTGCGAAAATATATTTCAGCCTTTGCCGGTTGTGCATACCAGAATCCCATTTCCATCTGTCCGCAACACCATATGATGCTCCCCAGAATTATCAAGGGATAATACACCACAAAAAATGAGCGGGTTCTCCATACAAAAGAACCCGCTCATTTTTTTTCGCCCCTTGGCGTAACCAGGGACTGCCCCGCCTATTTATTGATTTGATGCTAAAGCAACATCTTCAAAACCGAATATGGAATCAATCTGTGTCGTAAAAAGTGGATAGAGAAGACCTTGGGTTTTTTTCCATCGAAGGGGAAATCCCGGGTCTACCATCCCTTCCTTTACCGCCAGTTCCTGAAGACGTCGGATCATGTCGTGCCCCGAAACCAGCTGGCTGCACGTTGACGTACAGATCTGGCAGGCGATACATAACCAGATAGAGGGAGATTTGAGGATCTCTTTCTCGAGCCCCAGATTGACCATGCGAAAAATCCATTGGGGATCAAAAACTTTTCGTTCAAAACAGATGGGGCACGCATTGGTGCATTCCGAACAGTTAAAGCACGAAGCAGTTTGTGAACGATCGGCTTCTGTTATAAATCCTTCTGAAGGAGACAGATCCGACAAACAGACATCTTCCGCCTGGATCTCAATGGGCGTCTCAAGCCACGACTGCCACTGGGATTGGGAAATGGATGCCATCTCATCGCCCCTAAGGCATTGTTCAGCGGCCCACCACCGGACTCGTTGGAACCGGGTATAGAATTCTTCGTAATGTGAAAGCGCTTCCCTTGAATACAGATCCGTTCGGATCGCTTCTTTGCGCAAAAAACCGACAATTGTCTCCGGTTCACAGTCATTGGGGCACGATCGAGTACACCGTTTACAAGCCAGGCAGTACCAGATTTCCGGCAAGTCCACCAATTCATCCAAAAGTCCCAGGTTTGCCATTCGCAAAACCTTTTGGGGACGTAGACGGCTCGACCCTAGAAAGACCGGACATTCAGAATCACAAGCACTACAGGACCAGCAAAGAGAAGCGTTTGCCCGGGTTTTTTCCTGAATTGCGTTCCTCGCGTCCGGGCTTGGGGTATAACACAAAGTCATAGATTCCATTCCTCCTGTTTCTGCAAAACCTTTTCGTTTTTCAGGCTGTTCACACCACCCAAAAACGGGAAGGCATCGGAGGGACTCTTATCATTTCCCCCAACCGCGCGTCAATGGAAAACTCGGTTATTAACCCTTGAATTGAGGGCTTCCAAAGGATCTCTCCTTGTTTTTCAACACCTCTCCGCGAGTACTGATCACCACAATTTCCAGTGGTATTTCTTTTTCGGCAGCCGCCATGGCACGCTGGATCATCACGGGCAATCCTGAACAGCAGGGCACTTCCATGACGAGGACCGTAATGCTTTTGATCTTGACTGCTTTAAAAATATCTGTGAATTTCTGAATATAGGCTTCCCCATCATCAAACTTGGGGCAACCGATCATGACCACCTTCCCCTTGAGGTAATCCTGGTGGAAATTGGCGTAGGCAACCGTCGTGCAATCCGCCGCAACCAGCAGATCCGCATTTTTGAGAAATGGGGCATGGGGCTGAACCAGATGAATTTGAACCGGCCAGTGGGAGAGGTTCGACAGACCGCCCTCGACACCCGTGGAAATGGACGTCTGGAACTGAGAGGAGGGACATCCAACAGCGGGAAGGGTTTTCTCCGACTTCTTTACCTTTTCATTCAGATACATTTCCACTGCTTCTTCGTCGAAATCCTCTGCTTCGCGCTCCACAATCCGCAGAGCATCATTGGGGCATTCACCCATGCAGGCACCCAATCCATCACAGTATTTGTCCGCCACCACGTGAGCTTTTCCGTTTATTACCTCTATGGCGCCTTCAGCACAGGCGGGCACACACTCACCACACCCATCACAGAGTTCCTCATCTATTTCGATTATCTTACGCATGACTTTCATGGACTTTCTCCTTATGGCTCATTTTCCCAGTGTTTTTTCAGCAAGTTTTCGACCGCTATCCGTCAAAAATGATTTTGCCGGAATAGGGCCCAATTCCCCCCCGTCGGATAGGGTCTGCTTCCGTGTTTCTTCCAGGTTAGCGATCAAATCGGCATCGAAGAGGCTCTTGAAATTAATGGTTTCCTCTTTTTCGGGATGATGGTGATGGCCGATAATATGGCACACCTCGTCAATGATCTCTTCGGCAGCGCCCAGCTTGATTAGAATCTCCCTGGCAATGGGTGGGCCTTCCTTCTCCTGATACCGTGCAGCCGTGCTGTTGTATTTGCTTTCAGCTTCCTTGATGCCGATATCGTGGAGATATGCAGCAGAGAGGATAACGGCCAGATTCCCCTGTTCTTCCCGTCCGATCTGTTCTGCATACCGCGCCACACGGCTTGCATGGCCGATTCTTTTAAAATCCTGTTTGAAATAACGTTTCATCTCAATGGCCACCCGATCCTTCAATAAATCCTCCTTGTCTTTAAGGAGTTCGGGAGGGAGGTTTCCGATGCATTGCTCCGCGTACTGGCAGTAGGAGGCGCACCCGAAATCCAGATCCGGGTTCAAAAACCGGTGTCCGCATTTTCCGCATTTCCGTGTGGGATCATCTTTAAAAAACTCCACTTCATTCCCGCACTTTGGGCATTTGACATCAAAAACCGCCTCCGATTTCCAATACTGACTATCCTGTCCCGGGCATTTCATGATATCCCCCTTTATTAATTTTCAACTAATTATATTTTATTGAAATTCAAATACATTTCGCACAATGGCAAACTTAATGGCAGCAACATTTGTGGGAATCATAGCCCGCAACAGACAAAACACATTGATCTAAGTCAAGAAAGAAGAAATACTTTTTGAAGACCCGGCGGATTTTCGCCGTTACGTTAAATTTCATCCTGTTACGGGAGTGGAATTGTCTCAGGTGAGTCTAAAATCTCTCGAATCTTTTTTGAAAACTGCTCTATTTTGAAGGGTTTCTGGATAAACCCGTTGCACCCACGGTCCAATATCTTGCTCGCCTGGCCGTCTATGCTGTAACCACTGGACAAGAGGACTTTCACCGCAGGGTTCACATCTCTCAGTTTATCAAAACAGTCCCCCCCTGTCATATCCGGCATGACCATGTCGAGGATCACCATGGCAATCTCATCACCTTTCTCCTCATATAATTGGAGCGCCAGAGCTCCGTTTCCCGCTGTCAGGACATGGTACCCCATCATTTTCAGAAACTCCGTACCGATATCGAGAATCATCTCTTCATCATCCACAAGCAGCACTGTCTCTTCACCCTTATGAATCCGCTTGTCCAACACCACCGACGTTTCCCCTGCCAAATCGGCAACAACGGCCGGCAGCAAAAAACTGATGGTGGTCCACATGCCCGCCTCACTTTCCACATTGATAATACCGCCATGATTCTGAATAATTCCGTAAGCTGAAGCAAGCCCAAGCCCGGTCCCATCACCCACAGCCCGCGTTGTGAAAAACGGGTCAAAAATCCTTTTTCGGATCGCTTCATCCATACCCACGCCCGCATCAGCCACTGAAACTTTAACATAGCGACCCGGTTCGAGAGCAAAAGGACTCATATGTTCCCGAGTCAAATATAGATTCGCTGTATGAACAAAAATTTCTCCCCCTTCGGGCATGGCTTGCGCTGCATTTACATAAAGATTCAACAGCACCTGATCAATCTGCCCCTGATCCACCGCCACCATCCAGAGGTCCTCACCCAGTCCCATATGGATGGAAATCTCTTTCTTTGCCTGGGTAAACAGGGTGATACCATTTCTGATCAGATCATTTAAGTCCGTAGCCTTTACCTCATATTTCCCCCCCCTTGCAAATCCCAGGAGCTGTTTTGTAAGATGAGCGCCTTTTTGAATATATTGTTCAATATTCTTTATTCTATCGGATTCACGATCATCCAGACCCTGGTTTAGGAGAATCATTGAAACATTTCCCTGGATTGCCATGAGCAGATTGTTAAAATCATGGGCAATACCCCCTGCCAGGGTCCCAACGGATTCCATTTTCTGTGCCTCATAGAATTGGGTTTCAAGAGCCTTTTTTTCAGAAATATCGCGAAGAATCACAAACAATCCGGAAGCTTCACCCTCATAGGTTTCAAATCGGGAGGCACTAATGCTCACATCCAGTAAACGACCATCTTTTGTAAGGCGTTTACTGATATGGTTATGGCAGGACGTTCCATTGGTTACAATATCCCTGATAACCGTCATGGCCCTTTCCCTCTCGGATTCGGGAAGAAATGGGACTCGTTCCTCAAGCACTTCTCCCTCGGTCCAACCGAAGATATCCGTAAACGCCCGATTCACATATTGAGCCTTACCATCCATGTCGTACAGAACAATTGCATCCGCCGATGAAAGAAGAAAAGACCTATAGAGTTCCAAAGCCTTACGGGATTCTTCGTAAAGGCTCATAAACTTTTTTTCATTCTCTCTGAGCGCTGCCTCCATTCTGGATTCTTCGGTGATATCCTGATAGGTCAGAAATTGCTTTCCTTCTTTTAATGGAACGACCCCAAAACGAATTATCTTTTCATCTCCATTTTTGCATCGGACTGTAAAAACACGGGCAATATTTTTTTTTGCGATTAAGGCCTCGTTTCCATTACGCTGATCGTTCTGCCAGGTTGACCGGATCTTTTCCCTGTAGTCTTTATGGGGATAGGCATTTTTGAACCAGGTTTCTTTATCGGGGATATCTTTTTGGGTGTAACCGAAAAGATCAATGAACTTTGGATTCAGGTATTCGAAATGGTGACCCGAGCCGGTAATGGAAATTCCAAAGGGCGCTTCTTCACATAATGTTCGAAACATTTTTTCACTTTCGTGAAGTTTCTCGTCGACCCACATTCTTTTGCGTTCGGCTTTTACGCTCTCCCGTATGATATAAAGCGCAAACAGCAAGGCCAAAACCAAAATCACCGATGAAACAAGCACCATCCGCCGGCTGAAAGACCCAATCTCCGTTGAAACATCTTCCACATAAATACCGGTTCCCACAATCCAGCCCCATGGCTTGAAGGCTCTCACATAAGAAATCTTGGGCGTCATTCGATCCGGATCGTCTTTCCATTGCCACGCATAGTCCACGTACCCGGCATTATGGTTCTTTACGGTTTTGACAAATTCCACAAAAAGCCGTGTACCATTGGCATCCGTGTAATGGGTTAGATCCTGACCTTCCAGGTCGGGTCGGTAGGGGTGCATCACCATCTTCGGCTGCATGTCATTGATCCAGAAATAATCCTTGCCTTCAGGGCCATAGCGCAATTTCCGGATCCGGCTCATGGCCCTCTTCCGGGCCTCTTTGGGGGATAAAACCCCATTTTGAGCTTCCGCTTCATATTGAGCCAGAAGACTCCAGGCATTGTCAGTGAGATCCTTTATCATCCGACGTTTCTGCCCCATCAACTGCTCTTCCATAAATGGAATAAAGAACAGAAAAACGCTCAGGACAAACATGATAGACGTCAATGCAACAGGAACGATAATCCTCAGGGACACCGCCCTGAAAACCCTGTCATTGGATAATCTGAAAATGCTAGACCTCTTCGTTCGCCTATTCTTCATCCGCTTTCAACCCCAGAGAAACCGTTACATCAGGAAGACATTAAGTCCGGCCGGTCCGCCAGAAATCGATAGAGGGTCGCCCGGCCCACGCCCAGAATTCTGGCGGCTTTGGCTTTATTACCGCCGCTTTGGATGAGCGCCCTACTCACATCCGGCCCGATTAACTTTCGCTTGGGTCCTCGGGGGTGATGCCTGGCTTCGCTGGATTTGAGCTCAAGGGGTAGATGCTCCGGCTGTATCATTCGCCCATGTGATTTTACCAGGGCAAACCGGATTGCGCTCTGTAATTCACGGACATTCCCGGGCCAGGCATAATCGATCATAATGGCTATGGCATTTTTGGAAATCCCGCTACTTTTCTGTCCCCCGTCCCCGGCTGTTTTTAAAAAATGTTCCGTCAGCAAGGGAATATCCTGCTTTCTCTCCTTTAGAGGCGGTAGAAAAACCGGGACCACATTAATACGGTAGTAAAGATCATCACGGAAATTACCATTGGCCACTCCCTTTTTCAAATCGCGGTTCGTGGCGCTGATCAGGCGTACATCCGCAGACAGGGTTCGCTCCCCCCCCACCTGTTCGAAAGTTCCTTCTTGAAGAACACGCAGCAACTTAACCTGCACGGATTTGGGCATCTCACCAATCTCATCAAGGAAAAGCGTGCCCCGATGCGCCAGCTCAAAGCGGCCCTTTTTATCTCTTACAGCGCCCGTAAAGGCGCCCTTAACATGGCCGAACAATTCGCTTTCCAAAAGCCCTTCCGGTAAAGCACCGCAATTGACCGGCACAAATGGTTCCGTAGATCTTTGCCCTTCATTATGAATTGCCGATGCCACCAGCTCTTTTCCGGTTCCACTTTCCCCCTGTATCAGGACCGGAATATTCACATCAGCGATCTCTCGAATGGTTTCAAACAGTTCGAGCATTCGATCATCCTGACTGATGATGCCTGCAAAAGAATGCTCGGTTTTCAGACGTGCACGAAGGGTTGAAAGCTCGGTAATGTCTTCCATGACCACCACCGCCAACCGCTCTCCCTGGTGATCAAAGGGCGCTGCGCTGACCAGGAGTGTCGAGGTCCGGGGTTTTCCCTTGATCAACAACTCCATATCCGCCCGATTCCGGTTAATCTGCCGGCCTCCGATGGCGTCAAGGGCTGTTTTCCTCACCAGGCAGGTCCGGCAATGATCACCAAAACCACAACCATCCGGACTGTCTTGAACATGGACACACCTGAGCACCTCCCCACCGCTCATGCCCGTCACAGCCGCATCAGACACGCCAAAAATGCGCTCAATGACGCTGTTGACAACCAGAACCCTTCGCTCACGGTCAACAATCAACACCCCGCAAGGTATCGCTGAAAATAACCCCTTCAAGAATTCGTTCTGGTTCATCAGTTCCCGAACAGGTTTCATTTCATCTCCTTCTCATTTGACAAAGATTTATTTATAAATCTGAGGTACCAAAATGGGCACATCATGCTGGGATTATTTAAATAATTAAATTTTACCATCTAAAACTACCATTTTGACACATAAGAATCAATTAAATTTGAGACACTTTTGAAATTATGAAGCCCTTGTCGCAAAACTGCGCCTTCCCTCAATCCAATCCATCACAGCCGGAAGGAGAAAGAGCGTCAGCAGGGTGGACGAAGCCAGCCCGAACACCACCACAATGGAAAGTGGCCGCTGGATTTCCGATCCAATACCTCTGGAGAGCAGCAGCGGCAGAAGGCCCAGGATGGTGGTGGCGGCGGTCATGAGCACCGGCCGCAGGCGCAGCATTCCCCCTTCTACAATCGCTTCCAGCGGCTTTCGACCTTCAACCATCAACTGGTCAATGGTACTGACAAGGACCACACTGTTTTGAACCGCAATACCAAACAGAGCGATAAACCCCACTGCCGCGGGAACGGAAAGATATTCCCCCATCACAAACAGGCCGATAATGCCACCGGTCAGGGCCAATGGAACATTCAGGATGATGACGAACGCGTGTTTAAAGGTCCCGAAAGTCATCCAGAGCATGATGAACACCATGAAAATCACAATGGGCACAATCACCATGAGACGCCCCATGGCCCGCTGCTGATTTTTAAACTGTCCGCCGTACTCTATCGTGTACCCCGGGGGTAATTGAACCTTTTGTGCAATCCGTTCACGGATCTCTTTAAAAACGCTTCCCAGATCCTTTCCCCGGATATTTCCGTAAATGATCCAGCGGCGCTGGTTGTTTTCACGGCTGATCTGCATGGGGCCCGATACCTGGACGATCTTTGCCACCCAGGAAAGGGGGATCAATGACCCATCCTCCGTATGAACCAGTAATTCACCTAAAGCCGCCGGATCCGCTCGATAAGGTTCCTGGTAGCGAATGTGGATGTCGAATCGCCGGGTGTTGAGGTATATGTTGTCCACAGCCTCTCCCCCTACGGCCAGTTCCACAATTTCAAGGATCTGCCCCACCGTAATCCCATAGCGCGCACAGGCGGCCCGATCCGCAACCACCTGGACCTGGGGCTGCCCCAATGCCTGCTCCGTGTTTAAATCCACCAGGCCGGGAACATCCTCAATGGCTTCTTTGATTTCAAAGGCTGTTTCTTTCAAAACCGCCAGATCCTCTCCGAATACCTTGATGGCCAGTTGGGCTTTAATCCCCGACAGGAGTTCGTCAAAAACATTCTGAATGGGCTGGGTGTAATTGAGTTTAACGCCTTTGTATACGGAAAGATCCCGATGCAACGTCTGAATAAGCGCTTTCTTGTTTTCGTGAGAGGACCATTCTGTAGTGGGTTTCAACTCAACTTGGATTTCAGCGTAGTTGACGGGATGGGGATGACTGCCTGCCTCGGGACGTCCGATACGGGAAATGGTTTCCGCCACCTCTTTATGCCCCATGATCACACGCTCCATTTTCATGACGGTTTCGGTGGCCTTTTCAAGGGAAATGGAAGGCGCCATGGTGACCCCGATCACAATGGACCCTTCCTCCAGGGTGGGTATGAATTCCGTTCCGATCAATGGCAGAACCATTAGGCTTGATAGAAACAGAATCAGGCCCAGGACCATGACCAAGTATTTTTTTCGGAGTGCACCCATGAGCATGGGGCGGTATGCCCGTTTGAAGGTTCTCGTAAGCCAGAATTCCTTTTGGCTCCCTTTCTTGAGCAGGAAAGACGATAAAGCCGGTGCAACAAAAAGGGCGCTCAGGATGGACCCGAACAGGGCGAAACAGATGGTGAACGCCATGGGGGTAAACATTTTCCCTTCCACATCCTGAAGGGAAAAGATGGGCAGAAAAACAATGATGATAATGGCGATGGAGAAAACGATGGGCCGACTCACTTCCTTTGCCGCCTTAAGGATCGTGTTGACTCGATTCACGTGGGTAACCGAGGTTTCATTCAGGTGGCGGTAGATGTTTTCCACCATGACGATGGCCCCGTCCGCCAGCATGCCGATGGCGATGGCGATGCCGCCCAGGCTCATGAGATTGGCCGAAATGCCGTATATGCGCATAAAAATGACGGATATGAAGGCACACAAAGGGAGTGACAGGGCCACCACGAAGGCTGATCGCAGGTTGCCCAGGAAAATCAAAAGGGTTGCCATCACCAGCAGCGCCCCCTGAACCAGGGCTTTCTTAATGGTCCATGTGGCCTGTTGTACCAGCTCCGCCTGCTCGTAATAGGGATGAAGCGTCACACCGGGAGGCAAGGCGTTTTTGACTTCTTCAACTTTCCCATAAAGATCTTCAATAACCTTGGAACTGTTTTCCCCGAACAGTTTGAGCACAATACCGGAAACCACTTCCTCACGACCATTGTGGGTGACCACACCCCTTCGAATGGCGTTACCGTATTGCACCCCGGCCACATCCTCGATGCGGATGGGAACTCCCTGAACCGTCTTAATGGGAATTTCCCTGATCTCATCCAGGTTTTTCAAAAGCCCGATGCCCCTCACCAGGTGTTCTTCGGCCCCTAACACCAGAAATTGCCCCCCGGCGTTTCGATTGTTTTCCCGGACCGCCGCTATAATATCCTCGAGACCGATGCCGTATTTTTGCAGCGCATGGGGATTCACGCGAATCTGGTATTGAAGGACATGCCCCCCCATGGAAAGGATATCCGTCACGCCTGCAACCGTGCGAAGTTGAAATTTGACAACCCAGTCATTGATTTCGCGCAAATAGGTTCCGGGATCTTTACCGTGCGTGTCAACGCCTTTGTTAAGGGTCAGATAGTATATGAAAATCTGCCCGAGCCCCGTGGATATGGGACCCAGTTGGGGCGGTTCTTCCATATGGGGCAATTCCGATGCAGCTGCTGCAAGCCTTTCACCCACCAGCTGTCTTGCAAAATAGATATCCACGTCATCTTCGAAATAGACATAAATCACGGCCAAGCCGAAGGCGGATGTGGACTTGATCTCGGTTACATGGGGCAGTCCGTTCATGGCCGACTCGATGGGATAGGCGATCAAACGCTCCACCTCTTCAGGGGCCATGCCATGGGCCTCGGCAAAAACAGGCACCATAATGGGCGATATGTCCGGAAAGGCTTCAACGGGCATTTTCCGATATTCGTAAATACCGAAAGCCAGGATCCCGACCACAGCCAGAAGCACCATTGCACGGGCTTTAAGAACAATTTCGAGCAGTTTATTGATCATAATTTCTCTCTTTAATTCGGTGTCTCCATGGCTGTGTTCCGGTCATTTCAGTGCCCGTGCCCCGCATGGCTGTCCATGGCATCCGTCATGAGTGTCGCTTTCAGTTCAAAGGCCCCGTGGGTCACATAAGAATCTCCAGGAGACAGGCCTGAAATAATCTCCGTGTGGGTTTCATCAGATTGTCCGGTGGTAACAACCTTTCCTTCAAAACCCCCTTCCGCCGGGACAAATACCATGGATTCCCCCCCGATATTCTGAACCGCCTTTTTGGGAACCATCAGGGGAAGCTGCTTTTCTCCAGCCTTGATCCGAGCCTTCACAAACAGCCCGGGCCGCCACCGTCCATCCGGATTGGAAAGGGTCACACGCCCAACGGCCGTGCGGGTTTCCCGACCCACAACAGGCGCAATGAACGTAAGCCTGCCCGTGGCGGCAGGCATGGATTCATCACCCCATATGTGAACGTCCATACCCTTTTTCAAATGGGGCAATTGCTTCTGAAGGAGATTGATCCTCACCCAGACGTTATTCATATCCGCAACCCGGTATACTGAAGTGGTGCTTTCCACCATTTCCCCAAGGGAGAGGTTTTTTTCAAGGACCTGTCCATTTAAGGGTGATACGATCTCATAGCGTGTGAGGGAGGCATCCACCCTTTGCGGCAACCGGGAAATGGCGGACTTGGAGAGGCCCAGAGCCATGAGCTTCTGACGGGCAGAACGCGCCTCTATCCTGGCACCCGAGAGTGCCATTTTCGACTCCAGATAGTCCCGCTCCGGCGATATCTTCTTTCGCCAGAGCGATTCTTCCCGCTGAAAGGTCTTCTCAGCCAGCAATACCCGTTCCCGGGCCGCCAGGTAAGCGGCACCGGCATCCGCCTGCTCACGGCTCTCCAAAACCGCCATCACCTCGCCTTTTTGGACGGAATCCCCCTGGCGTTTTCTGATTTCTTTGACATAACCCGATACATACGGTGTTACGAGGGCATGGGCGTCATCGTTGAGGATAATCTCACCTGGCAGGGTCAAGGTTGTTTCAAGTTTTCCCGAACCCGCTTCCGTCACGACAATACCCAGCGCCCGGATCTGGTCTTCGCTCAGCAAAACATGGTCTTCGTCAGCATGAGCGGATTCGGGTTCCCTGGACTCATGGGAATCGTGTTCATGTTCTTGTTCTCGGTGCTCGGGATGCTCCCCATGTTCCCCTTCACCATGGGCTCCTTCCCCATGAACTTCTTCCTCATGTGGATGGGAACCCAATGTACGTCCGTAGTAGAACGCACCAAAGGCGACTGGAACCGCCACGGCCATACAGATCAATACCATTTTCACTATTTTCACGGGGAAACTCCTTTTTTCGATTTTTCAGCCGATGAAACCAGGGTGTTCATATCGAGACCGATGAGCCGCTCCACCCGCGTCCGGGCCTCCTGATATGCGAACAAGGCATTGATGTGGCGCAAATTCACCGAAACCAGGGTTCTCTGAGCATCCAGCAAATTCAGGTAGTCAAATTTTCCATGTCGAAACCCTTCTTCAGACGCCTTGAAAGCTTCCTCAGCCCCGGGCATCACATGCTGCGCCAGATCGGTGGCCTCCATATGGGCTCTGGAAAGCCGCTGGTATGTTTCGGCCAGATTATTGACCACCCTCAACCAGACGGCCCTCGATTCCTCTTTTGACTTGCTCAACCGCTCCCGGGCCTCAAGTGTTGCGCCCTGGTTATAGTCGAAAATGGGAATGGGGATGGATACCCCCATGACAAAAGCGGTATCATCCACCTCATTGTGGTGTTTGGCGCCAAAGCTCACCGTCAAATCGGGGACCCCCCGAGCCTCTTCCAGATCCACACCGGCACGGTGCTGTTCGATGGCCAAGGCCCAGCGGACCACATCCGGATTTCGAGATACCATCCCTTCCAGTGTCTCCAGGGAAGGGATCGGCAGCAGCAGCCCCAGACGGCCGCTGGCCTCACCGAAAGTGGGGGTCGTCCCGCCCCAGGACCCTGAAAGCTTTCTTCGCGCGACCTTAAGATCATACCGGGCATGTTTGACATCGATCCGGGATGTGGAACGGTCCACTTCCGCTTTCACCGCCTCAACGGGAGAGATTTTACCCGCTTTTACCCGTTCCGACGTGGTCTGAAGAACTTCATCCGCCAAATACAGCAGTTTTTCCATGAGGGCCAGGCGTTCCTGGGCAAACAGCACATTCATGAATGCCAGCCGCGCACGGGCCACTACATCCGCCCGTGTCACCTCATAATCCCACTGTGCCAGATCACGACCCAAAACCGCATGAGTACTCCTTTTGGCGCGTTTTCCGCCCAGTTCGATCAACTGGCTCAACTGCACCGTGGTCTCGGCCGCATCAAAGCCTTTAAATACCCCTGAGCCGGCGAAGTTTTCCGTTTCAGCCTCAATTTCAGGGTTGGGAAGGAGCCCCGCCTGAAGCACACGACCTTCCATGGCGAGCGTTTCCCACCGGGAAGCATTCAGATCCGGGTTATGTTCAATGGCCAGTTCAATGGCCTTTTGGAGGGTAACGGGGTTTCCGCCGAAATCAAAGCCCGACGAGGGGACTTCAGCTTGAATGTCCGGATGGAACCAGCCGGAAAAAATGAGAACCAGCAAAACCCAAAAAAAAGCTGGGAATCTGTTTTTTATAAAATACATGGATCATCTCTCCACATTCCAGGGATATAACTTTACCCAAAAGAAGGGACCAGGAAGAATAATGGGGTGGAAAAAACCGAGAGGATCAGATGATCAAAATGGTAGTATCGGTAAAAGCGGTGTCATAAAAAACAACGGGTGGGTCGTTTAAGCAGTATCTGCCGTGGGCGATGGCAGAGGGATCTATTGTAGATTCGGAGTGAAAATGCCTGACTGACGAAAGCAGGCTTAAAATGCGCTTGGGTGAAATCTGACCATTCATCAGGGTTTCCGACGTCAGGGAAAAATGCCGGCGATCTTCATCTCCCGCCACATGTTGCAATCCACGCGGAGATTCTTCACAGGGCTGTCCCGGCAACTGGCCAAAATGAAGATGAACCGCCTTTTCGCCATGGCCCCCGCCCGAATGAACACAAAGCAGCATCGTGCGAAAGGGCATGTTCCCCAGCATCACACACATCATCAATACAACAACGATTACTGCTTTCAGACTTCGTTTCATTTCAGACTTCTCGAAAATATGTTTGAATACCCCAAATCTATCATTCATTTTCAAATAGTCAAGGCCCTAAAATTGCATTCGATCTTCCATCTCTGCCAGCAGCATGTGAATTTCCCTGGCGGGTCGCACAAAAACCTCATGCACAGAAATAAAGGCTTTGAAAGGGGGTCAAGTCTTTGATTGGCCTATTCCATGATTTGGATTCTGCCAGTTGATAAAGATAAGTCAATCAAAGACTTGACCCCCACCCATGACCGCGGCAGTTTGACAATAAAGGTGGATCCTTCCTTCAATCGGCTTTCCACATGAACCGTGCCCCCGTGGGTTTCCACAATGGCTTTGACGAAACTGAGCCCCAGACCAAGGCCCCGTCTGGAGCGGCTGAGATCACCACGGTATAATCTTTCCCAGATTCTGGGCACGTCGTTTTCAGCAATACCCATACCTTTATCGGACACGGAAATCACCACCTTGGGGCCTTCCGCAGTAGCCTCAATCTTGACTTTCCCACCCTTTTCCCCGTATTTCAAAGCATTGTCCAGAAGGTTAGCCAGAACCTGCTGCAGTCGGGTTCGGTCCGCAAGTATCATGAGCGTTTCATTTAAATTCACGACCACTTCCGTATCCTGCTCTTCCGCCACAATTTCATAGAGGTCCACCACATCGCGGATCATGTCAGAAACGGAAAGCAGGGTTTTGTCCAACCGCATGGCACCGGTTTCCGCTTCCGCCACATCCATCAAAGTGTTGAGCATGGTCAATACCCGTTCTGATTCTTCCATGCAGTCGCCCAGCGCTTCCCGGCAGGCTTCAAGGTTTTCAGGGTCCTGAAGGGCGAATTCCGCTACCCCTCTAAGGCGCGTCATGGGGGTTCGCAAATCGTGGGCCACATTGTCCAAAGAATTGTGCATGGCCTGGATCAGCAGGTCGTTCTTGTCCAGCATTTGATTGAACAGACCCACCAGTTCATCCATCTCCCCTCTTTCCCGACGAACCGGTACACGAAGGCTCATTTCCCCGGTTTTCAGAATATTTTTGACGGTCTCAATCAAATTCCGGATGGGCTTGATGGCACGAAAAGTGACCATGCCGCCGCCGATTACGCCCAATAGTAGGATGGGAATCATGAAAATTAGAAATACGGTTCTGAAATAGGAGAGCAATTCCCGGCTCCGGGCTGTACTTTTGCCCACCTGAAGGGTAATGCCGCCGGGCAGCGACGCCATACCAACGGTCCAGGCGCCCTTTTCAGCGGATCCTTCGAGAGAAAGCCAGAAATCCTTCTTGCCCGGCTGAACGGCGCTCAAACGGCGCGGGTCCAGACCTTCAAATCCGGGAGGAAATTTCACAAACAGGACCTGGTTCAGGGGACCCACAATACGAACGAAAAAGATATCACCGGCAGGATTGGTCTGTTCATCAAAGCGGGCCTTGAGCGCTCGAATCCCTCCTTCCTCATACCACGCCCGGTATTCCAAAATTCGATCCTTTACAATCTCCTTTTCACGCTGTTCAACCAGGTTGCCGATCAGATAATAGGCCACCAGGAAAAGTCCACCCGAAGCGATAACAAAAAAGAGCGCGTACAGTACGCTCAGTTTCAGGCTGAAGGTCAGCCCGATCTTGCTACTGCTCTTTGAGGACATAACCCATACCGCGCACCGTTTGGATCAGTTTTTTATCAAAGTCCTTATCGATTTTGTTCCGCAGGCGACAGACCAGCACATCCACCACATTGGTCTGAGGATCAAAGCTGTAATCGTAGACATGTTCAAGAATAGATGTTTTGGAAACAATCCGGCCCTTGTTTCGAACCAGATGCTCCAGGAGGGCAAACTCGCGGGTGGGAAGACTGATCTCCTCTTTTCCCCGTTCCACCTCCCGGGTCAGGAGATCCAATGTCAGGTCCCCGGCATGAAGTGTGCTGGGTTCCGCAACCCGGGTTGATCTTCGTATGAGCGCCTGAATGCGGGCCAGAAGTTCGGAGAATGAAAACGGCTTGGTCATGTAATCATCTCCACCGGTTTGTAGCCCCTTGACCCGATCGTCCACCGAACGTCTGGCACTGAGAATAATGACTGGGGTGGTGATCTTTTTCTGGCGAAGCCTCTCAATGAGAGACAAACCGTCAAGTCCCGGCAACATGATATCCACAACGGCCGCATCATAGGGTTCGGTCTGCCCCAAGTGAAGACCGTCCACGCCATCGTGGGCCATATCCACAGCAAAACCCGCCTGCTTTAAACCATTTGATATAAATGAAGCAATTTTACGGTCATCTTCAACGACTAAAATTCTCATCGGACAATTCCCTTTAAAGAAATCCAGACATTTAAGAAAGCGATGTATTGCTAAGAAGCGTCTGTTATAAAAATCGAATTGGATTGTACAACACGGATGACTTTCAGTAAAGGAGAGAAATCGTCTGACGTTGCCAATGAACCGGGATTCTATCGGTTGTGCGGCATACAAAAAAAAGGCACTCCCCGGAATTTCAGAGAGTGCCTTGGATTGTTTTTGTAAAATCTCTTAGACTAACTTACCTTAACGTTTGCAGCAGAGGGACCTTTCTGTCCCTGCTCAATATCAAAAGTAACCTGGTCTCCCTCGTTCAGGGATTTGAAGCCTTCCATAAGAATTGCGGAATGATGAACAAACACATCCGGACCGTCCTCTTGTTCGATAAAGCCAAAACCCTTTTGATCGCTGAACCACTTCACTGTTCCATTCGCCATTGTGACATCTCCTTTTCTTTACAAATAAATCCACACTACCATACTTGCGGCTGCCACTTTGAAAATGGAATTTCGTCTGAGAACGAAGCCAGCTCACGAGCTAGGGGAGGAAAATTAATGATGGATTGGAAACTAGCATGATTTAAGAAAAAATCAAGCTTTTTTTCATCATTTTGCAACATATACTGCATTTTTTCTTGAATACCTTTTCATGCTTTACCCCACAGCCCACATAATCTCACAATCACCTCAGATGCTTTTTCGAGTGCAACCTCTGGAATCCATTCGGTTTTCGAGTGAACCATCATGGCGCCGGTGAATATATTGGGGGTCGGGACTCCCAAAAAACAAAGCCGTGCGCCGTCCGTCCCGCCGCGAATGGGATTCTCCCGAACAGCAATACCCGAGGCTGTAATGGCTTTTTTGGCCACATCCGCCACATCCGGAGACCGGCGCAAAACCTCGTTCATGTTATTGTATTGACCTCTGGCCTTGATATTGATGATCAGTCCACCGTAACGCAGCTCAAATGTCCGTGCCAATTGTTTCAGATAGTCCATTCGGCGATTATTTTGAGCTCGGTCAAAATCCCGAATGATCAATTTGACCGTCGCCGAATTCTCATCACCTTCAATTCGGGTCACATGATAGAATCCTTCGCGATTCTCCGTATGTTCAGGGCTTTCCCATTCCGGCAGTGCCGCAACGAAACGGGCGGCCAGGGCCGCGGCATTGACCATCCGGTTTTTAGCATAACCTGGATGAATATTACGGCCATTGAAAACCAGGGACAATTCCCAGGCGTCAAAGCACTCCTGTTCAATTTCCCCCATCATGCCGCCATCCATGGTATATCCGAATTCTCCCAACCGTTTCATCTGGATGAAATCCGTACCGGCGCCGATCTCTTCATCAGGGGTGAAAACGATTCTCAGTTCCGGATGGCGCAGTTCGGGAAAAGCCTTAAACGCACTGAGCGCCGCCATAATCTCGGCAATACCCGCCTTGTCATCGGCACCCAGAAGGGTCCGCCCATCGCTGATGATAATCGTTTCGCCAACGAACGCCAACAGTTCAGGTGATGCCGCAGGCGTCAGCAGACGTTTCCCGGAACCGGAAAGCCGAATATCATCTCCATCATAATTCTCAATCACCATTGGTCTCACATCAGCACCTGATTCAGATGGAGACGTGTCGAGATGGGAGCAGAATGTAATGGCGGGTCCGGCAAAACCCATGGAAGCGGGCAATGAAGCATACACATAGCAGTGGGCATCGAGCTCAATATCCGACAACCCCAGCTCAATGAGTTCTTCCTTTAATAGTCGGCCCAGAATCCACTGCCCTTCCGAAGAAGGATGCATTTTGGAGGTGGGATCGGATTGTGTATTAATCCGTACGTACCTGAGAAAACGTTCCCGGGCCTGCTTCCTCAAAAAGGTCCTGATTATGTCATTCATCTGATATTATTGAGACGGGCAATGTTCTTGAGGTAACCCTCAATCACATTTTTGGAATCCAACTTGAAAAGTTCCGCATAAGCCTTGAGAAAATTCCTTAGGTAAAACGCCTGTGGCAGGGATGCAACATCATCACTTTCCATGGCCGTCAATACTTTTAAACTGATCCGGGTCATTTCAAAGATCTCTTCAATGTCGATTCCCACATGTTTTCGTAGCTTTTTCAGATCCTTACCGGAAATCAAGTCTTTTGACAGAATGCCATCGGAAACCTCAGTAAAGTCTTTTCTCCGGATTCGATCCTTAACCTTTGCGGATAACGTCTCTTGCCCTCCCGTTTTCTTAAGGGAAAACAACGGTATGGGACCCTTCGATTTAGGCTTGCCACTTTCCAGTAATGACACATCAATAGCGCCGGTATCCACCATTTCCCTATTGTATACCGCCCTTTGGCCCTTGTCAATTAATGTGGAAAATGCCCCTTCTATCCTTCGCAAAATAACGTTCCGTTCCTCATCGGTGAAAAAGGAATCAGAAATCATTGAATCTTCTTCGTAAATGGAAAGTGCATTCCGATAAGCCTGTCGGATTTCGAAAGACGAAGCGTTGACGGGAATTTCAAGGAGTTCGTAATAATTGAGGTTTTCAAACCGATCCATATTTTCCAATGGGGCTTGATGATTTTTCAGTTTTCTTCAACATCAGTTCCACCGCTTGTTGCAGGTCGGTGGAAGTGGGGGTATAGGGGTATTTATTGGCAAATATGGTCTTGGCAAGCACAGAGTTATGCACCCGTTCGTCATAGGCGATATTGCCTAAGAATTGGAAACCCGCATAAAAATGTCGATTACAGACCTTTTCAATTTTATTGCCAAGCGTCTCATCAATATGTTTTCGATACTGATTCAAAACAAGCTTAAAAACCAGTTTGCTTAATTCCCTTTCAAGCACTTCCCCACGGACAGGGTCTTTTGTCATGACCCGATCTACGATATCTATGGGAGATCTGACCACCCCGGCCTCGGTTTCCTGTTCAAGCTCCTTGACGATATTACTGAAGTCATACTGTTTCAGGATCTGCTTCACCCGTCTCAGATAGATCGCCTTGATAAATTGAACGGTATTTTGGATGGAGGTGGGCTCCGGCGTAAAAACGAAAATGCCTTCATGGGCTGAGAGAAAAAAATCCAGCACATTATATGCGGAACCGGCGCCAAGATCTACAAAGACGACATCGAATGGCAGCCTGCGGATGGCATGGACGATTTTCACTTTCTGAGCGTAGAAAAGATTCCCGATCTCCAGAGAACAGTCCATGGAACTGATGATGTGAAGGTTGGGTATTTCCGTGGGGACCGCGGCCTCCGAAAGGTCACTGACAGTCCTGTTCAGATAATTGTTAAGCCCCTTTTTTACCTGACGAAACCCCAGGAGAGAATGGAGATTGGAACCGCCCAGATCCAGATCGACCAGAACCGTATTATGCCCCTGCCTGGCGGATAAGACACCAAAATTGGCTGCCAGAAAAGTCTTGCCGCTTCCGCCCTTGCCCCCACCGATGGCATAGATACGAGCCATTGTCATCACCCAAACAGTTTTGTGAGAGTTCTAAATTATACTGGACCCAATAAAGAACTATACTTTCACGGAACTATCGAATATGTCAAGGAAAAGAAGTCGTTTATTTTAAAATCAGTTATTTTAGTTACAGAAAGAGGTTTTTCAGTTCATGATCATACTGCGGAATCATGCGTTGCCAGGAAAAGCGCTTCATTTCGAGAGAAAGGGTTTTTGCTTTTTTCTCCAAGCCAGAAGTCCCGGAGAGCACACGGGCCAGTTTCTCAACCAAATCTTTCTGGTTTTTGTAGAGGAAATCGTTGTGATAGGATTCGGGAACAATCTCAGGATAGGACAGCCGCTGAGGCAATAAAGGAATGCAACCGGCACTGATCGCCTCCACCATGGAAATGCCGAAATTCTCCTGGTTGGCTGTGCTGATAACGACCCTTCCCTCTTTCAACCACGTTTCATAGGCTACTCTTGCCGGTTCATAACCATAACGGACAATCCTTTTTCCATATCGTTTTCGGGCGGCGGTAAACTCTTTCGGACAGTTCTGGAAATTCTCTCCCAGGAGGGCCAACCGGAAATCGAGGCTCCGCTTTACCATCTCATCCAGGGCCAGAAAAAAGTCTTTGGGATTCTTGTCGAACTCCCAACGGTGATTCCAGATAATCAAAGGAGGTTCCGAACGAACCGAAGGCGCTCCAGTGTTCAAATCGGCGATACTGCACCCGGGATGCAGCACACCGGCCCGGGAACGAATTTCATCCACCACCCAGGTCGGCCTGAAATCGGGCATCATTTTCAGGAATTTGGGAAGCTTGGAAAAAAAGGCATCAAAGTGGGTTTGTGAGTTAAACAGAATACGCTTTGCAGCCAGTGCCGTGGTCATATCGGTGAATCCGAAATGGACATCCATGGCTTCCCCCGGTGCCAGGGGATAAGTGATCTGGCTCTCATGAAAATAAACCAGGGCCGGAGGACAACGGGCTCCCGTAAGGGATCGAAAATCAGACAGGCTCATCATGTTACTGGTAATCAAGCCATCATAATCTTCAAGGAAGGAAATATTTTTCAGAAAATAGAGTGCCGCCCCCCGCATGCGCCATTTCCAGAAGCGAGCGGGCAAGGTCAGCAAATCAATCTCATGGCGCGAATGCGCTTCCAACCCTTCTGCAAAATACCGATGGGACCCGCCAAAAAAGGTCTCCAGAAAAAGAAATTTCACCTTATACCTTTCCTCAACATCCCGTATGTGATAATTTCACCAACCGTTTCAGGCCAATCAACCATAAACAATTGCATCCAACATATCAAGAGCAACGAATTTGTAATGGATACCTGGAGACTCCTCGATACGCCGCCCATGACGGCAGCTGAAAATATGGCGCTTGACGAAGCCCTGCTGGAGCTGAAAGACGATGGCAAGACGCCCAATACCATCCGCTTCCTTCAGTTTTCCCCCAGGAGTGTTCTGGTGGGGTATCATCAGTCGGTGTCAGAGGAAATCCGCAAAGATTACTGCCAACAAGAAGGCATCGAAATTAACCGAAGAATTACCGGGGGCGGCGCCATTTTTTTTGATGAAAACCAGCTGGGCTGGGAAATCATCTGTGACAAATCGTTTTTTAACGTAAGCATTCCCACAGAAAGTCTGTTCAAAACCCTTTGCAACCCCATATCAACAGCGCTTTCCACTTTCGGCATTGAAGCCGATTTCCGCCCTCGAAACGACATCGAAATTGAGGGGCGCAAAATTTCCGGCACCGGAGGGACGGATTCGAAAAACGCCTTTCTTTTTCAGGGCACCATGCTGGTGGACTTTGACGTTGATACCATGCTGCGGGCCCTTCGCATCCCCGTGGAAAAACTGAAGGCCAAGGAAATTGATTCGGTCAAGGACCGTGTGACCTGCTTGAACTGGGAACTGGGGTATACCCCTTCGCTTCTGGATATCAAAAGTTCCATCAAACATGGATTTGAAACAGGCCTGGGCATCCAACTTGTTCAAAAAGGCATGACCCCCGAAGAAAACCTCCTTTTCAAGGAAAAACTACCCTATTACCAATCCAACCAATGGATAAATCTTGTCAATCCAAAGTTTCAAAAACGGGATTCGGTCCAATCCGCCTACAAGGCCAAAGCGGGCATGATCCGCTTTACCCTTGTGGTAAACCTGCCCCAGAAAAAGCTCAAAGATATCTACATCACAGGGGATTTCTTATCTTTTCCATCCCGCGCCCTTTACGATCTTGAAACGGTGCTGCGTGGCGCACCTTTGGACCGTGGGCATCTGCATGGCATTATCCGATCATTCTTTGAACAGAAAAAAATCATGATCCCCGGTATGGATTTTCTCGATTTCATGATTCCGCTGGACCAGGCCCTTGAAAAAATTAAGATCACGGAATTCGGGATTTCCCTGAAACACTGTAACCAGATTTCCATGGCCAACGGCTCTTTTGAAGCGGTGATCCGCAAGAAACCATCGGTACTTCTCCTCCCTTACTGCGCTAAACGCACGGACTGCGATCTCCGATACAAGAAAGCATGCCGGATGTGTGGTGAAGACGGCTGCACCATTGGGCCGGCCTGGACCATGGCCCGAAAAGATCGCATGAAGGTGGTGAGCATCACCAGCTTTGAAGACCTCTGGGCGGAACTGCTTAAGATGAAGAAAAACGGCGTGGAAGCCTATATCGGCTGCTGCTGCCAACCTTTTTTCGCGAAACATGTGGACGATTTCAAGAAATCAGAACTGCCCGGCATACTGCTGGATATCGACAACACCACCTGCTATGAGCTGGACCAGGCCCAAGATGCCTATGCGGGCAAATTCGAGAGCCAGACCCGGGTGGATCTGGATCTCCTGGAAACAGTTATCGAGGTGGCCTCCCGCTGATAGTCTTTTTTCATTCTTGACCCTTTAGTGCCCTCGTATTAGAATGGACCGATACAGATAACAAACAAAAGAAGGTTGCCCGGACGGATATTTCACGAGGATAAGAATATGGAACAAATCGTTGTTCAAATAAAGGATAAACACAAAGGCCGGATCCTGCTTGAGCTATTAAAAGCGTTGGACTTCGTTGATGTGGTAAAATCGATCCAGCAGGAGGATGCCGAACCGGTAGATTTTTTTTCATTTTCCGGTTTATGGGCAAATCGGGATATCCAGATTGACGATATTCGCCGTAAAGCCTGGCCGAGGCAGACTGCATGATTTTGTGTGATACCAACATCCTCATTGAATTTTACAAAGGCAATCCGGAAATACTTGGGGAATTGCAACATATTGGTCAATCGAATCTGGCTGTAAGCGTCATTACGGAAGCAGAACTGTATTTTGGCGCATTAAACAAATCAGAACTCAATATGATCAGAAAACATCTTGCGGCCATTTCCCGAATACCGGTGGATGTTGCCGTGTCAGACCGATTTCTGATCCTGATGCAAACATATTCTTTAAGCCATAAACTAAGTTTGCCAGACGCTCTGATCGCCGCAACAGCCCTCGTTCATTCAATGAAACTATACACCCTGAATACCGTGGATTTTCGGTTCATTCCGGAGTTGCAACTTTTCCATCCCGCTCACATTCGCCCTGACATTTGAGTTGAAACAGACACCGTCCTTATGAATTCCCTAACCTGTGACATTCTGATTATCGGCGCCGGACCCGCCGGGTCCTCTGCCGCCATTGCCGCGGCCGAAAAGGGCATGGATGTTCTGGTGGTGGAACAGCGGGCTGAAATCGGCGTACCGGTGCAGTGCGCCGAATACATACCGGCGCCTCTGGTGGGGCAACTCAATCTGGGGACCGGTTTTGTGGTCCAGAAAGTTTCAAAAATGCGGACCATCCTGCCCGACGGATCAGCCACCGATATGGCCGCCCCGGGGTTTGTGATTCAGCGGGACCGATTTGATCAGACCCTGGCAGGAAAAGCCCGGAAACTGGGCGTAAAATTTCTTCTTTCCGCCAAAGCCATCGAGCTGACGGATGAAGGACACGTGGTTATTATAAATGATGCCGGAGAAAAGGTGCTCATAATCCCCCGCGTCATCATCGGTGCGGACGGTCCCCGGTCAAAAACTTCCCTTTGGTGCGGCGCTTCAGATCGAAATCTTCTTCCCGCAGCCCAGTATAAAATGGCATTGTGCTCACCCATGAACCACACGGAGGTATATCTTTCTCCTCATATTTATGGCGGATACGGATGGCTATTCCCAAAAGGGGACAACGCCAATGTGGGCCTGGGGATAAGGCGGAACGGTTCGAATCCTCGCAGGATTCATGCGCTTTTGGGCGAATTCATGGAAAAGCTCAAAAAGGAAGGGAAAATCAAAGGGGCCCCTTTGGGTTCCACCGCGGGTTGGATTCCCTCCAAACCCCTCGATAAAGCGGTTTACGGCAACATTCTCCTGGCAGGGGATGCGGCAGGACATACCCACCCGATTACGGGCGCTGGGATATTCACGGCTGTTTCATGTGGCCGAATGGCCGGGTCATGGGCGACCGAAGCCATCATAAAAGACGACCTCGGGATATTGGCGGAATATGATTACGAATGGCAGGATCTGTTTGGCCATACACTCAACCGCGCCCATGAAAAGCGCCAACTGATGGAACGGGAATGGGATCGGTTTCACCAGGTCATAAAGTCCTGTTGGATCGGTTTTCGAGAATACTATCAAGACGGTTCACCATGATGTCCAATCGCGCACAACTTGAAGCAGCCCGACGCATTTCCTGGGAAAATTTCGGGAAACAAATCACCTTTTACATCCCGGGGATGTTTTTCTGTAACGGCATAAAGGGCAAATACCCCGGCATCAGTATTACCGGGAATCAATGCAGCCTCTCATGTGACCATTGCGGGGCCTTGATCCTTAAAACCATGATCCCCACCGAAAGCCCCGAAGAACTGTTGAAGAAATGCATTCAACTTGAAAAAAAGGGGAATTATGGGATTCTTCTGAGCGGCGGATGCACAAAGAAGGGAAAGCTACCGTGGCAAAAATTCATCCCGACCATTGCCGAAATCAAACGGAAAACGAATCTCTTTATTTCCATCCACAGCGGGTTGATTGATTACAGGGATGCGCTGGCGCTTAAAACAGCCGGTGTGGACCAGGCCCTTATTGATGTGGTCGGGGATGATGAGACGTACAAAAAGGTCTATCACGTTCCCTTTGGCGTGGTTGAAATCCAAAAAGCCATGGAAGCACTTCAAAAAGCTGGACTTCCCACGGTCCCCCATGTGGTGTGCGGTCTGGACTATGGACGGATCACCGGTGAGGAACAGGCATTGGAGATGATTTCCCAATTCCCGGTTGACCAGGTGGTAATCGTGTCTCTCATGAACCTGACCGGCACCAAAATGGAAAAAATCATTCCCCCGGATGCGCACGACGTGGCCCATATTATTGCAAAAGCACGCACGCTCATGCCCGAAACCTGTATCAGCCTGGGATGCGCACGTCAGCGGGGCAACGTGCTGATGGAAACCTATGCCATTGATGCGGGCATAAACCGCATGGCCCTGCCATCGGAAGAAGCCATCTTACGGGCAAAATTCCATGATCTTGAAATCCGTTACCAGAAAACCTGTTGCTCTGTCACAAAAAACTTTGCAGATTGAAGATGGGATCATTATCTTTAACGTTGTTGCCCCATGAGAAGGCTTTAAAAGGAAAAAGATGACTCAGACCGAACAGACAGAAATACCGGAAAGCCCTCGGTATCTGCGGATGAGCCTGGCCGCAGCCATGACTCTGGGCTTAAAACCGGGTCGATTTTATCGCAACGCCAAGCTGTATTGCATCAACCTGCTGCTCACCTATGGCGCCGGTTGTGCCGCAAAATGCACCTATTGCGGTCTTTCCAATAAGCGTGCAGGGCAATATAACGATAAAAGCTTCATTCGGGTGACCTGGCCCACCCATTCACTATCCCAGATCATAGAACGAATATCGGAACGTCCAAACAGGGTAAAACGGATCTGCATCTCTCAAATCACCCATAAAAGATCCGTTCAGGATACCAAGGACATTTGTAAAAGATTACGTTCCAGTTTTGACATCCCCGTCTCCCTGCTCATATCCCCCAGCATCCTGTCAAAAACGGATCTTCTGGACTTTAAGGATGCAGGGGCCGACAAAATCGGCGTGGCCATTGACCTGGCAACCCCTGAACTGTTTGATAAATACCGTGGCAAAGGCGTGAAAGGTCCCCATAAATGGGAGACCTACCGGCAGTGCCTATCCGATGCCATCACGATTTTTGGAAAACGCAATGCCGGAAGCCATTTCGTCACCGGAATGGGTGAAACCGAAAAAGAGATGGCGGAAGCGATCCAGAAGATTCAGGATTCAGGCGGATGGACCCATCTATTTTCCTTTTTCCCTGAAGCCGATTCGCAGATGAAGGAACACCCCATGCCGGCGATGGATCATTATCGTCGCATTCAACTGGCCAGATACCTGATGGATGAGAGCCTCAGCCGTGCGGAAAAAATGGCATTTGACTCTTCAGGCCGCATTCTTGATTTTGGTTTGCCGCCCGAGGAGCTGGACCGAATCATCGACACGGGAGAACCCTTTCGCACCAGCGGCTGCGAAGGGTATGACGGGCAGGTGGCATGCAATCGCCCCTATGCCAACTCCAGGCCCGGCCCCCACATGCGAAATTACCCTTTTCCTCCGGAAGAGGAGGATATCCGTCGCATACGACATCAAATGAAAATGGAAGCACCATGATTGAATTCTCATTCAACATGTGATAGGCTTGGAGCCTGATATATTAAAATTTCATACATAGCTGGAGGAAAAAATGAAACGACTTACAATCTGGATGCTAACACTTTGTTTCTCTGTTTTTCTGGTGGGAGGGATTGCCTCCGTTCCGGGGAATGCCGGCACAATGGATTTGATCACCCAGTTGGTCGATGCACTGGGAATTACCGAAAAGCAGGCGGAAGGCGGTGTTGGTGCTCTATTTAGTAATGCCAAGGAAAACCTGAGCACCGAAGACTTCAAAAAAGCATCGGATGCTGTTCCCGGTGTGGATAAGTATATGGCCGAGGCACCTTCCACCGATTCAGGGAGCAGCGCCGGCGGACTTCTGAAAAGCAGTGGGCTCTCCTCACTGGGAGGGAGTGCATCCAAAATCGGCGGCATGGCCGGTCTTACGGATTCCTTTTCAAAGCTTGGGATGAACTCCGAAACCATGACCAAGTTCATACCCATTGTTACAGACTTCATGGAGTCCAAAGCAGGATCCAGCGTAGCGGGACTGTTGAAGGGGTTGTGGTAATAAATCGACAATGGCGGACCCGTTCAATTGTTTAAATTCCCTGTCTTGACTCTGACAGGCTTTTGATGTTACCATTCCGCTTACAGGAAGGCTTTCACGAAGAAGAAGGAAATTTTTCACTGGATGGGCTTTTATGGATAAAATCCTCAGCATTACCGGTCGAATCGAAAACAAGAAACGGCAGAAACAGATAGAGTCCAATCGGAACAAGTTTGATGCCGTTCAGCGGCTGCTTCAATGCGGATCATGTCGTTTCAAGTGTGCCATGTGCGGAACTAACGCGGAAAAACCCGAATCTTCCAATTCAGAAAAGAAAGCCTATATCGAGTTCAGTCTATGTGAAAGCTGCGGCGCCGAATTTGAAGATTACATGAAAATTTCCGAAAAAAAAGGACAACCGCACGATATTTTCTGGCACAATAGGGAATGGTTTGAAATGTGGTCCTGCTGGGTAGGCTACCAGCGGTCCCTCAATAAATTCAGGCAGTCTTTTAACATTAAACAGTTGCCTGATAACAAATGTAAATGACGGCCGACCACCGGATTTTCAAATGGTCAACCCGGGATCCGGCATGTTCCACTCACACTCAGGCGGTTTTGTGATCAACTCGAAGTAATTGATGTGATGGAGGTAACCCGATGTTTGGAATAGGCATGCCGGAATTGATTATTATTTTAATCATTATCCTGGTTATTTTCGGGGCTGGGAAATTGCCTGAAATCGGAAGTGGGATCGGAAAAGGGATCAAGAATTTCAAAAAAGCGACCCATGAAGCGAAAAGTGAAATTGAAGAACCCAAGGAAGATAAGGAAAAACAAGAGGATAAAGCCTAAACCCAACCGACCGAACCAGCCCCTGCCGAATCCGGATGGACGGCAGGGGCGTTTTTTCTAAAACGGAATATCGTCTTCAGGGAGATTCGCAGGCGGTTCCGGCGGAAGTTGGTCTCCGCCCGATTGAGTCCCGCCCCCTCTTTCACCCGGAGATCCCAGCATCTTCATATCCATCGCAATGACCTCAGTCGTCCAGCGTTTGTTGCCATCCTTGTCCTCCCAGGATCTCGTCTGTAACTTTCCCTCAACGTAGACCTGGCGGCCCTTATGGAGATATTCCCCGCAGATCTCTGCAAGCCGCCGCCAGACAACAATTTTGTGCCATTCCGTCTGCTCTTTTTTCTCACCCGTGTTCTTGTCTTTCCAGGTTTCTGTGGTGGCAAGAGAAAAATTCGCAACTGCCACACCGCTGGGTGTGTATCGAACCTCTGGATCCGCTCCCAGATTACCCACCAGTATTACCTTGTTAACACTCGCCATTATTGTATTTCCTCCCTTCCGGTCTCACCCGCAGGACTAACATGGACTTTCTTTAGCTCATTCCATACCATAGCCAATGGAAATAAGTCAAAAACATTCATAATGGAAAGGATAGTGAAAAAAAGGCAATTGCCTGTTGACTGAAATACTTAAACCGTTTAAGGTGCTGTTTATTCAAGGAATTGATCAACCATTTGATTATAGGAACAAATCTCTTGAGGTACAACCCATGTTAAATATTATACCACTGGGGGGCCTGGGTGAAATCGGCCTCAATATGATGGTCATTCAGAGCGATTCCCACATGGTTGTGGTTGACGCGGGGTTAATGTTCCCGGATGATTATATGCCCGGCGTGGACCTGGTCATCCCGGATTTTACCTATCTCAGGGAAAACCGGGAAAAGATCAAAGCCGTTATTCTGACCCATGGCCATGAAGACCATATCGGAGCCATCCCTTTTTTGCTGAAGGAGTTTCCGGTACCCGTATTCGGTACCGGTTTTACCCTGGATTTATTGCGGGAAAAACTGAAAGAGCACACCCTGCCTCAAAATGCAGACCTTAGGACCATCATTCCAGGTGAAATCCACGAGATTGGTCCATTTACGGTGGAAGGCATCCGGGTCAACCACAGTATCGTCGACGGTGTGGGTCTGGCCATTGAAACCCCGGAAGGGTTCATTCTCCATTCCGGAGATTTTCGAATTGATCCCACGCCGGTGGATGAACAGCTAACCGACCTCATCCGTTTTGCTCATTTCGGTGAAAAGGGTGTCCTGGCATTTTTTTCCGACTCCACCAATGCCGAAAAAGAAGGCTATACCCTCAGTGAACGGGATGTCAAAAAGACACTCAGGGATTACTTTCTGGCCAGCCGGGGAAGGCTCATCGTTGCCAGTTTTGCCTCAAACATCACGAGAATCCAGGAAATCATTTCCCTGGCGCAAGAGTTTGACCGAAAAGTCGTTTTCAATGGAAGAAGCATGATCACCAATGTGGGAATTGCTAAAGCCCACGGGTTTATCCATTTCCCTGAAGATCTTGAGATAACCGAAAAAAAAATGAAGTCTCTTCCGGACAACCAGGTGGTGATCATTACCACCGGCAGCCAGGGAGAACCCATGAGCGCCCTGAGTCGAATGGCCAGAGGGCAGCACAAAGGTATCATTATACACAAGGGTGACACCATCATTCTTTCCTCCAGGTTCATTCCAGGCAATGAAAAGGCCATTACTTCTGTCATCAACAAGCTATATGCCCTGGGAGCGGATGTGATCTACGAGAAGGTATCCGACATTCATACCTCCGGACACGCCAGACAGGCAGAATTAAAGATCATGCTGAGTCTGGTCAAACCTCGATATTTCATACCGATTCACGGCGAATACCGTCACCTTGTCAAACACGCCCAAATCGCCCTCGATATGGGAATGGACGAGGATCACGTGCTCATTGCCCAGGATGGCGATATCATCTCTTTTAACGAGGGTTTGGGAAAGATAAAAGGCACCATAACGGCAGGGCGTACTTTTGTTGACGGAAAAGGTGTTGGTGATATTGAAGAAACCGTTCTAAGAGATCGGGGGAAACTCAGGAATCACGGCATGGTGGTGGTTCAAATGGTTCTGGATGAGCAGACAGGTAAAATTCTTTTCGGGCCGGAAATGATCTCTCGCGGCTTCGTATTTGAAAATCAGGGGCAATTTATCCTTGAGGATGCCCAATGTATCGTGTTAGAGGTGATCGATGAAATTGAAGAGCCCTTGCCCGTGGATGGCAAAAGAATGGAAGCGGAAATCCGGAGAAGGTTAAAACGCTTTTTTTACAACGTGATAGAGAGAAGCCCTCTTATCATACCAACCATCATCATTTTGTGATATAATAAAGATGAAAAGAAAAAAACCATCATCCCCTGAATCCGATATGAAACCCCTGCAATCCAAATCCTTGCCCCCCGCAAATCCGGGGCATCCTCTCAAAAAGGAAATCAGAGGGCTCATTTTTCTCCTGCTGGCGGTGGTTCTGGGGGGCAGCCTTCTCTCATATTCTCCTCTGGATAAACTATTCTGGAATGTTGCAGGCAATTTAGGCAAAGCGCACAACCTCTTTGGAACCGTAGGTGCCCATTTATCCGGTGGTCTCTTTGATCTGCTGGGGATGGGTGCATTCTGGTTACCATTGGTCCTGTTTGTATTGTCTTTTATCACATTCAAGGGTCGATCCCTCTCATCGCCCGTCAAAGGCATGATCACCGTGTTGATCATGCTGGCTTCATTTTCAGCACTGTTAAGCCTTCAGTTTGAGAGAGGACTTTTGTACAGGGGAACCATCATGGCCGCGGGAGGGATTATCGGCCTTCATATTGCGGGGTTGTCAATCAGTATCCTCAATTCTTTCGGATCCTATGTTTTTCTGGCATCCATCTTCGCCATATCACTGCTGACGGTGACCCGCCTCTCCTTCGGCTGGATTTTCTTCCGGCTGGGGTTGTGGATATTGGGAATTTTCAAAAAAATCAGGGATATCGTGACGAAAAGAAAGGAGCGGAAAAAAAGGGCAAAAAAAACCCTTGTGGCCCGCGATAAAATTAAGAAAAAGCCAAAAGTCAACATCGTGGAAACCACAAAAAAAGAGTCCCCACCCTCTCCCCGGCAGAAAAAGTTTGCATTCATGCAGCGGCCGGGGGAATTCGAACTCCCGTCCCTGGACCTCTTGGACACCCCTCCGGAGAAAACGAATGTCACCTTCCAGCGGGAGGCCTTGGAAATGAATGCCCGCCGGCTGGAGAAAAAGCTCGAGGACTTTGGTGTGGAAGGGGAGGTGGTGGAAATCCTTCCGGGGCCCGTCATCACCATGTACGAATACAAACCGGCACCCGGGGTTAAAATCAGCAAAGTGGCCGGTCTCTCCGATGACCTGGCGTTAACCCTGAGAGCTCAAAGTATCCGCATCGTGGCCCCCATACCGGGCAAAGCCGCCATCGGCATTGAAATCCCCAACAACCAACGCCAAATGGTCTATTTGAAGGAATTGCTTTCCAGTTCCGCCTATACCGATACCAAAAGTAAACTGCCCATTGCCCTGGGCAAGGATATCACCGGTTCCGCCGTGGTAGCTGATCTTGCCAAAATGCCCCACCTGCTGGTGGCAGGCGCCACCGGAACCGGCAAGAGTGTTTCCATCAACGCCATGATCCAGAGCCTGCTCTATACGACCACCCCTGAAACAGCGCGATTCCTCATGGTGGACCCCAAGCGCATTGAGTTATCCGTTTACCAGGATATCCCCCACCTTCTTCACCCGGTGGTCACCGAGCCCAAAGATGCCAACAAGGCCCTTAAGTGGGCGGTTAGAGAGATGGAACGGAGATATATGCTGCTGTCAGACAGGGGTGTTAGAAATATTGACTCCTACAACCGAAAAATCGTGAAACAGCCCAAACAGAAAGATCCCATCAGGGAAGGGGGCGAAGAAGGCGGCGAAGACCGGGGCACTGATCGCCACCTCCCCTATATCATTATTATCATAGATGAACTGGCGGATCTCATGATGGTCAGCTCAAAGGAAGTGGAAGAATCCATCACACGCCTGGCCCAGATGGCCCGGGCCGCCGGCATTCACCTGATCATCGCCACTCAGCGACCCTCGGTGAACGTACTCACCGGCATTATCAAGGCCAACTTCCCCACCCGCCTGTCATTCCAGGTGTCTTCAAAAGTGGATTCCCGTACCATCTTGGACACCAACGGCGCGGAACATCTCTTGGGCGATGGGGACATGCTGTTCATGCCGCCCGGCGTAGGCCGCCTCCAGCGCATTCACGGCGCCTATATCTCCGATGAAGAGGTCAAGGAGGTGGCCGATTTCCTGAGAAGCCAGAAAAAGCCGGACTATGATGCCACAATCCTTTCCCACATGGTCCAAGAAGAAACAACAGATGAAGAACCCGTTGAAATGGATGAAAAATTCGATGAAGCCGTTGAGGTGGTCTGCAACTCCGGGCAGGCCTCCATCTCCATGGTGCAACGCAAACTGCGGGTGGGGTACAATCGAGCGGCTCGAATGATTGAGACAATGGAAACGGAAGGCATCGTGGGGCCTTCGGATGGCGTCCGGCCCAGGGAAGTATATGGCAGGAGGGGAAGTTGATATGGGCAAAATTCTTTTGTTAATACCGTTACTCACATTGCTGGGGTACTCGCCTGTCCTGGGTGAAGACACCTTGTCAAATATTCTTCAGGGGATCAAGAACCGTTATGGCATGACTTCAGGACTCTCAGTACCCTACACCCGCGATGTCATGACCCGATCCATGAGCATGCTGGGCGCCCAGGCCAAAGGGGATCTGGCATACGGCATCATTCATTTCAAATCACCCCATTTTTTGAGGTTGGACCAGGAAAAACCCTCACCTGAAATCATCATCGCCAATGACAATATCCTTTGGTGGTACATCCCCCACAAGAAGGAGGCCCACCGGTATCAAGCCAAAGATTTCGGCAGGGAACTAAGGTTGCTCAGTGATATTTTCCGCGGTTTAACAGAGGTTAAAGACAGTTTTCAAGTGCAACTACAGGAAAAAGATGAAAAAGGAGATGATACAATTGTGCTGGTGCCCGATCCCCCCTGGCAGGAAATTAACCGCATCATCCTCACCGTAAGCCCCAAACATGAAATTCGCTCTGTTCGCATTTTTAATGCACTGGGGAGTGTCACCCGATTCAACCTCGGGGATTTTACACTGGGTAAGACCTTTGAAGAAGGATTCTTTGAATTTGTTGCGCCTCCCGGGGTCAACGTCATTTTGGAAGAGAACAAATCATGAAGGCCAAATGACTGGTTTTTTCAAGACCAACGAAAGCGACAGCCGTGGACAATGATATAGAATCAATCGAAAAATACGTAGAGGCCATATATGACAAGGCCGATAAATGGGAAGCGGAAGGCAGAAACGCTTTTGAATGCGGCTGGCAGGCAACCTTGGAAATAATGCTTCTGCTGGTAGACCGATACATTTCAGAGCAACCCGGACAATTGGTGCCGATGGAGATCGAAAATCAGGACGAATGGGAATTCTATCTGGATATAAAGAAAAAACTGGATCTGCCTCCTGAAACCTGTGCTGTGCTGGTGACACCAAGTGCTTTCAAGAAAATGCCGGCCACGGACGTTCCGGGAATTGACGACTTTGGGCCGAAAGCCTGGGAAAGAAACGCTTATTCCTTGATCATCAGCGATCTGGAAGACCGGACAAAAATCCTTCAAGCGGCTTTACCAGGGATAATAGATCCTGGCATCGATGTGTTCGAGGACGGCAATCAACTGGTGGATTACACCTACCATACCATTGATGAATGTATCGACGATCTGACGAAAAACACCTGGATTCATTTCAACCCCGAGGGAACATGGACCGATGAATTGATCGTTCGCTATACGGAAAACTGGTTTGCAAAAAGCATGGAAATTGATCTGGAAAATTCTGAAATACATGAAGAGTTCAGCTATCTGCACCATCCGGAATTAGTGAACCTGCCCCCTTTTGAAGCGGCCTTCAGGGCCGTTGGAGGAGTGATGCCAAGAAAGTTTAGCGGCCTTCAGAATATTGTTGATGCCGGGAATTCTCTGAATCAGGACCTTGAGCTTGGCCAACCGGTTATGACTAAAAAAGGCATCCTTGAGAACAAGAAACCTGAATGCCGTGCTTTATTGGATTACGTGAAAATGGAAATTGAATCCTTATTGGAAAACCTGGAGCATATCGATGGTGTGAAGTTTCCTCTTGAAAACCGCAATACTCCTGGATATAGAAAGCTTTTTGATGAAACAGCGTTTAAGTTCTACAAAGCGGTAACAGGACAGCCCTAATGCGAAAGGGTGGTCATAATCATGATATGAAGGTGGCTCTATGTAAGGCATATTGCAGGTTTTTGACATGTAAGGGAATTTCAGATATTCTCAATATATATCAACCATGATTGGCCCTGAGATTTGGCGTCAATCTCAACGTTCACTCAAGCTCTCTGATTTGATGATATCACAGCTTTTTCGTTCTTTACAATATTTTGGGTTTTGGCATAAGAAAGGTGAGGCTGGAATTTTTTCATCCACTGATTTCCAGATTTCTTTCACTATTCGTCACTAAAGCTAGAACCAGCTTATTGTCTCAAAATTTATTCATGCTGTTCTCTGCATTCAGGCAAGAAGATATCTACTTGGCACAAATAATATTTCTATAACTATTTGTTTTATATACATTCATTGTTCATGACAGCTAATAGATTTAAGCAGTTTTGGAAAATTAAATTTTTTTCTTTTGAACTGTAAGAACAAAAATTTCTGTGTCGGCATCAAAATTGCGATCACTATTCAAGCCACAAATTTTCTATTGACGATAAGATCGTATATTCTGCATACTAACACGGGCTGTGCCCGCAACCCAAAATGTGAAAAAACTACCGGCAGTAAAAACGTTGAGAGGCCGCGTTTGTATTGTACAGCTTCAAGCGAAAGGGATGAAAATATGATATGCTCAGTGTTAAACGTAACTATTTCCGTACCACACTCAGAGATATTCTTTCAGAATTTCCGCCTAATTTCTGATTTCCAAATCCGACAGATGAATCAAGAATTTTAGTAAAAACAAGTCGTTCTTGAGATCCCAGGAAAAGCTGTAAAAAATGGATCAGGGCTTCATACTTGATTTTGAATTCATCCAAGAAAGGGTCCCAGGATTTCAAAAAATATTTATAAAATTGAGATGGGAGAAATATTAACATGAACAACACATGCAAATCCGTTTATTTCAAATATTACCTTCCTTTGCTGCGACTTATTTTAATCTTCAGCATTTTACTCTTTCTCACAGCAAGGTTGTCCGAAGCCAAAGAACCCAAGTTACAGATTAGGTCACCCATAGCAGAGACTAAAGCGTCTGTGATGGCTACGAAAGCAAGATTAGATTTATCGCGGTTCTTGGAGATGGAAAATCCCCGGGAAGCGGCAGAATCGCTCCGCGAATTTTTGGAGCAAAAAGGAATTTCATTAAGGAGTTCAGAATCGAGCCTTAATAAAAACCGCCAGAGCTACGAGATTAATGATTATTCAAAGAGGAGGGGAAACGAGAATTTGATCCATGTATTTAGTGGGCACGAATTTGTTCCCAAAGAAGGAGTCGAATCTGTTCTGCTGGATAAGGCTACCAAGACTTCCTTAAACAGCATGGAGGGAATTGGTGACGAAGCAACTATGGTAGTCTGTATAGTACAATTCTCCAAAGAGCTGTCTTATGGAAACGTGGTCGAACTGCTTGAGCTAAATGTTAAATTTTATGAACCGGTTGGCCGCAATGCGATGATCGTCAGGGTCCTAACTTCTTCCTTGATGGACTTGTCCTCGAAAGCATTTATTAGGTGGATTGGGGAATACAGGGCTGAATACAAGTTCGATTCCAATGTAAAGGATAACAGTAAGCCAGGAGCATTTATTTATCCTTTGGGTGGAGATCGTACTGAGTACCGAGATGATTTGAAGACCTTGGGGGTGCAACTCCTTGGGTATGATAGTTCTGCCCGCTTTTACTACGTCATCTTGGATGAAACGCGTTTCAAGGAATTGGCCAGCAAACTATGGTGGGTGAAGGGGATTGCACAAGAAGCGGAAGAGCAAAATCAAGCTATGAAAGAGAAAGCTACGGTTAATTTTGAGCCGGATGACAGTCGTCAGCTCATTATGGCTTGGGATACTGATTTTACAGGAGATCGCGTGCTGGTGGGAGTCCGTGAACCTGGTGGTATTTTTGACACGCACCCTCAATTGAAAGGTATTTTTCATGCGGACAGTGTATTAGGTGCCGATGAATTGCATGGAACCCATGTGACAGGGATTATTGCAGGCCGGCGGAAGTCGTCTATTCTTGGGCCATGGGGTGATACTGAGATAAAGGGGGTAGCCCCAGCGGCTGAAATACTTTACCGTAAATGGGGTCTTCTTGATTTTCAGGCTTTCAAGAATGCGGGCGCTAAAATCTCGAATCATTCATACTCCTTTGGTTTTCTAGGGAAAGATGTTTTTTCATACGATTCTAACTGCAAAAATTTTGATGGATATTGTGACAATGATGATATGGTGCTGATAATCTCAGCGGGAAATAATGATCCTGCTGCAATTCCCAGCCCAGCCAACGCAAAGAATGTCATTACAGTGGGCGCGATTTCCTATGTTCCAGAAGGAACACCGGATATTGGCAAAGTAGCTTGGTACTCAGACTGGGGGCCTACTCGTGATGATAAAAGATTGAAGCCAGACCTAGTAGCGCCTGGGGGTGGAGATAATATTACCGAAGGTGTAGTTTCGACAAACAGTAATCCATGGGATTTAACTGATAAGGGACTTGGAAAAGGTAAAATCGATAACAACTACACCGAACCTGAATGGGAAACCGATGACAATTATATCAGAGCTTCTGGGACAAGCACGGCCCCCCATGTGGCGGGGGTTTGTGCCAAAATGATGGAGTGGAAACCCGACTTTCATTCCGAGCTTCTAAAGGCATTGCTCATTAACACTACCATTCCTTTAAAGGCGAATTCTTCGGATGCCCTTGCAGCCTATGCTAACACTGAGGTAGGTTATGGGATGGTTAATGGCTACTCTGCTACCAATTATTACGTGGGTGAGTCTAAAATGCTTCTTTTTGGCGAAGGCTTGATAAATCAGGACGATGATCCACGGTATGATGACTGGTCTATAACAGTACCCGATGGCACAAAAAAGCTTATCGTAACACTTGCTTATAATGATGAGGAAGGAAAGATTTCCGACAATAGTGTTCTTAAGGATGACTTGGATCTTATACTAATCACCCCTGATGCAAAAACAGAATACCTTGCGTGTATTCACAAGGCATCCGGGGTAGAGGAAGAGTCACCATTAGAGAAGATGGTTATTACTGATCCACCTGAAGGACCGTGGACAGTGAGAATTCGGTTTACTTACTCACCAGGATTCTCTAACCCTTTAATTTATGCAGAACAGCGTTATGGAGTTGTCGCAGATGCCATAATGAAAGAACCTGCACTTAGTATTTCGGTGCCACAGACCTCCCTATCTGTTGAGCCAGGGAAACCTTTCTCTCTGACTCCATCAGTTACGAATGTAGGTGGTTACATCGCTGCTGGAGTTACACTTAAGGTAGCTGGAGATTCCAAATTCGGTGGTAGTATCAATACTCCTCGCTACGTAGGAAATCTTTTATATGAAGGGGCTTCAAAATCTGCCACCTTTAATCTGGTGGCACCTTCAAACCCGGGCGCTACATACGATCTGGAGGTATTAGCTGATGGCATTAACCAAGAGTTTGAAACTGGCTATCCGATAAAACAGATCGTCAGAGTTACTGTCAATGGTGATTTCAATTGCCCAGACTGTTCTGAAGGAGTTGTTCAAAATGTTACATTCGTTTCAGGCTCAAACTGTGACTGCAGTACAGACTCCACGCTTAAGGTCGGCCCTGGTGTGATTATTCAAAAGAATGCCATCGTTAATTTCAAAGCTCCGAAAATTGAGATGCAACCAGGGTTTAACGCTGAAGAAGGTTCATCCGTGAAAGTTGAGATAAAAATACCGCAAAAGGATTTACAAATCCACTTTGATCCGAACCCGGTTCCTGCTGGAGAGTACAAAAATGGTGAGTGGTACTGGTATTTTAAATACTCTGTTTACAACCCAAACGATCATGCAATAGAAGTTGTTGCCTTTGGTTGGTTTAATGAATGCCTCTCAAATATGAACGAATGCCAATATGGCCCAGCCAATTTTGCATCTTGGTTCATTGGTTGTGGTGCTGGGGGAACTGGAAGTGTATATATTCCTGCCAAAACAACTGTTTGTGACGAGAGCTGGTACGTTTCTTTGGATCCAATAAATAATGATCGTACAGGAAATTATGCAATTTGGTACAAAGATAAGTATGGAAACATTAAGGTCTCTATCAGTGGAGCACTGACTCTGCTTAATCCCTAATCAAGAAAACACCGTGTCCGATCAGGGAGTATGTTCATTTGTAGTAGCTAAGATCTGATCAACGAATTCGGCCATGGATATCACAAGCAATTTTCCACAGTCGAATGCTTGTGATATCCTCATCGGGAAGTTGCGGATTGAGGGTTGAGAGATGCATGGAGCTAACCGATTTTTGGGATGACTTCAGGTGGGTATATCTCCAACGTACCACAACCAAAGACGATGTTGTGATACGAACCTTCCCGCATCTCCTTTTTACTTAAAGGACGGTCGTCTTCATCTATGCCGTTCCAAACAAAATCCCCTTCTTTGGGTGGAACTGCGGTTGCAGCGAGAATTGCATCTTTCTGTTTACTCAAATTCATTTTCAAGCCACTCATGGTATACTGTAATTCTGCCGTCCCTACGGGACTGATTTCATTTACTTGAATCCATCCCGGCAATGAATTGCCGGGCTATTTTCAGATGTCCCTACGGGACGGGAAAAAGGGATCAGTTGTCGGATAAGCCTGGCACATCCTTGAAATCCTTCTTGCTTTTGGTCGATGACAACAGAATCCGTTTGACAAAAGCAGGGGCCCTATGGTGTTATTTGATTTTGTTATTGAGGCTTTTTCAATGTAAACGCTTCAATTTCCTTTAGAGGAGCACGGTGATGACATTACAAGAGATCATAGCTGATATTCATGCTCTCAGTGAAGATTTGGAAGCTTATGAGCGAAAGTATGGGGTGCTTTCAGAGACGTTCTACGAATCGTATATGAGCGGTGAAGAGCCGGGAGATAATCTTTGGATACTGGATTGGGCCGATTGGGCCGGAGCATATAAAACGCTCCTTCGTCGCCAGAAACAATATCATCGTGCGATCCAGACCTTGCGGGAACACTCAGAGACTTTGGCCGGTATCATTGAAAGGACCGCTCGGCATGAACCCCTTTCTGTCGCTTCGTAACTATGAGGAATTTGTTTATACCCTCAAGCAACGGTTTTCTTCGGTTAAAGGGTCAACCTTAACTGCTGTACCACGTGGCAAACGCATGGCAATCCTTCAAGGAGAGATTTCTTTCGCACAAGGGTATCGAATTACCCTCAAAGAACGTCTTTCATTTGACGAAGGGCCGGTCATAATCGAAGATTACGGGTATGAACTGTGGCGCTACGTGGAAAAAATAGCCTGGTATGACGCGCAACCACATGTCGGCGACGTAACTCTTGCCAGCACCCACCCTCATCACAAGCACATTCTCCCCGACATTAAGCATCATCGTCTTCCCGCACCCGATATGAGTTTCACCCAACCCAATTTACCGGCGCTTATTCGAGAAATCGAGGAGTTGCTGAAGTAAAAGAATGGGGATGTGGGCACGTTAATCCGCGATGTGCCATTTAATTGTGCTGGTTCCCGATCCCCCCTGGCAGGAAATTAATCGCATCATCCTCACCGTAAGCCCCGGACATGAAATTCGCTCTGTTCGCATTTTTAACGCTCTGGGGAGCGTCACCCGATTCAACCTCGGGGATTTTGCACTGGGTAAGACCTTTGAAAAAGGATTCTTTGAATTTGTTGCGCCTCCCGGGGTCAACATCATTTCAGAATCTTCCTGATTTTTTCCATCAAAATTAAACGATTAGGCGGTTTCACCACATACCCCCGGGCACCCAGGGAAACGGCTTTAATGATCGATTTTTTTTCTTCCGCACCGGACAGCATCAGAACTTTCGCACTTTTGTCATAGGCCATGATCTCTTTTAAGACAGTGATACCATCCACCTGATCCATAAAAATATCCAGGGTCACCAAATCCGGGCGAAGCGATTTATAAAGTTCCAGCACCCCGCCACCGTCTTCCGCCTCACCACAGATCTCATACTGTGCATCACAAAGCACCTTTTTTAGAATCTTCCGCATGATAATGGAATCATCAACCACCAACACCCGGTAGGGGGTTCCATCCGCTTTTAAACCATCAAAGCCGCATTGTTTATCGGCTGCCATTAAATCCTCAACTCCTTAATTTTATGCCTTTCCTGATTTAAGCCGGTAATAAATAGCGCCGGCATCCTCCAAAATATCAAACAGCGTGGTATAGCCGCTCACTGTCTCCCCCGTACCGAGGAAAAGGACAGCACCCGGGTTCATAATCCGCGCCAATTTTTTGAAAATATCACGTTTTAACGCATTTGAAAAATAGATGATCACATTGCGCAAAAACAGAACATCAAACAACCCCAGATCCCATATGCCGTCGCCAATGTTAAAGGAACGAAAATTGACCAGATTCCGCACCTTATCTTTTACGAGCCAGGTTCCCGTTCCAGACACACGGAAATAGCGGTCCCGGTATTCGGGGTTTAAACCGCGCCCCATGGCCACAGAGTCATACTCGGCCTTTTGAGCCGTCGCAAGGCAAGTCCTGGAAATATCAGCCCCAGTAATGTTGACCTGTTCCCCACAAGCCTTGTCACCACCGAATGCACCATACACATCGAGAGCAGACATGGCAATGGAGTAGGGCTCCTGACCCGTTGAACAGCCCAAGGAAAGAACTTCGATGCCACGGCGGCGACCGTCTGCGATCTCCCGGCAGTATTCGGGGAAAAAGCAATTCCGCAAAATTCGAAAGGGGTGCCGATCCCTGAACCAGGAGGTCTCACCGGTAGTAATAGCATCAACCACGGATGTCACCATGGGGCTTTTTTTAGGCTCATTTCTGAGCCGAAAATAGAACTCAGCAAAACTGCGACAGCCATATTCCGTGACCAGGTGAGAAAGACGGTTTTTAATCAAATACGCTTTGTTCTCTTTCAGCATAATGCCGGACTGCTGCTCAATAAACTGGCTGAGCAGGGTAAATTCCTGTGGGTTGAGATCCACTGTCACAGGTCTTCCCCTTTCTCTCCCCTCACAAGCCTCATGACCCGCCGGGCCATTTGATCCAGGGGAACCCGTTCATTGGAAAGGCCCGCATCATTCACCGCCTTGGGCATGCCGTATACCACACAGGTATCATCGGTCTGGGTAATGCAATATCCACCACTCTCCCGCACATCCCCGGCTCCCCGCATGCCGTCACCTCCCATTCCCGTCATGACCACTGCCAGGACATGCCGGCCGTAGGCACGGACCACGGAAGAAAAAAGCACATCCGCGGATGGGCGGCAACTGTTGACGGGAGGATTGTCATTGAGCACGATTCGCAATTCACCGCCGGGTGAAAAATCCCGGTGAATCACCATGTGCAGGCCGCCGGGGGCGACGTAGACCGTATCGGGCGCAATGATTTCATCGTGCTCGGCCTCTTTGACGGATAGAATTGACCGTTTATTCAAACTTTCCGCTAAAGGTGCGGTGAAATGTTTCGGCATATGCTGGACCAGGAATATCGGTATTCCCAACCCCCTTTTCAACAAAGGGATAAAATCCAGGAGCGCATTGGGGCCACCCGTTGAAATACCGATGGCAACGGCATCGATTCTGGGGGGGGCTAGAAGTGTTCTTTTCTTTATGACCCTTGGCAATGACTTTTCCGGCTGAACCAGACGCCGACGCGTCTCCTCACGCTTTGAGCCCACGGCACTTTTGTTCACGGAATCCTTCCTGATCTCCACAGGAATACTTCGGCTCCGTTGAAAGCTCATCCGGTTTCGAAGCATGCCGGCTAAAACTCTGCATTGCCGTGTGAAATCCTGCAAACTTTTTGGGTTTTCAGTGGGCCTAACAATAAAATCTATGGCCCCCGCCTCAAGGGCTTTTACCGTTCTGTCAGGACCGCTGGAATCGAGATCGCCCATGACCACAATGCCCGTCCCGGGAAATTCCCCATGGATCCTCGACAGGGTATCCAGGGCTTCGTTGTCCGCACTTTCCATATCAAGGACGACCATATCGACGTCCGAACGGTGCAATCTGGCCAGTGCAACAGATCCGCTCGTGGCGGTGGATACGACCCGAAGTCCTTCAACCTGTTCCATGGCGGCAACAACCAGCCGCCTGGAATGGGGCTCGGAACCGATGATCAGTACTTTCAGTTCGGAGTTCTTCATCTTTTCATGGGAAGCATAAAGGTTTCTAAACTTTGATTTTTTCCACCATGTCATGGAGCCGCGCCGCCAGGTGGGCCAGTTCATTGGAAGCATCGTGGGTCTTGGCCGCCTCTTCAGCACCCACATCGGATGAATCACGGATCTCGCCTACGCTTTCGGAAATGCTTCGAATTTCCAGTGCCGCTTCCGAAGCATCCCTGGCAATGGCCCGGGTACTGGTGGATACATCCTGTATGGTGATTGAGATGTCTTGCTCCGCCTTCACATAATCCTGAACAATTCTTGAGGTCTCTCCGGCCCTGCCCGCCGCCTCATGAACATTCTTGGAAACCGCGTTGGCGGCGTATGCCGCTTCCCCCGTACTTTTGGAGATTTCGTTGGTGGTGGCGGTCTGCTGCTCCACCGCCGTGGCAATGGTAATCATAATAGTGTTGATCTCGGAAATCACCTTGGCAATATCTTGAATGGCGTTCATGGCCGTTTGGGTATTGGTCTGCATATTTTCGACTTTTTTCTGCACATCTTCCGTGGCCCGGGCCGTCTGTCTGGCCAGTTCCTTAACCTCATTGGCCACCACTGCAAACCCCTTCCCCGCTTCACCGGCGCCCGCTGCTTCAATGGTGGCATTGAGGGCCAGCAAGTTTGTCTGTGCCGCGATCCCTTTGATAAAATCCACAATGTCCCCGATTTCCCTGGCCGAAGATCCCAGATGATTAACGGTTCCGGAGGTCTGATCTGCTCTATGGGTTGCCTCACCCGTCACATTTGCCCCCCTGGATGCGTTCTTGGCCACCTCATTTAAGGTGGCATACATCTGCTCAATGGCACCGGCGGCCGCATTGACCGAATTGGACATTTCCTCGGCGGCTGCCGCCACATTGTTCAGATTGTCGGATACATCCTCCGTCCCTGTGCCGATTGCGGCTACTTTTCGGCTCATCTCCTCGCTTGTGGTATTCAAAGAATCGATCTGCATGCTGAACTCCTCGGCAGCAGCCGCCATATTACTGATATTGACGGATCCCCGGTCAATGGCTTCGGCAGCCATGCCCGACTTCTCCCGCATCTTTTCAGCCTGTGAGGTCATTTCATCGGAGGTTATGGTCAGAGACTCGGAGGATTGCGCAAGGCTTTTGCTGGTATCATTAATGCGGCTCACAACCCTGTTCAACTTCAGGGCCATTCTTCGAAAGAAGAAAGCGGTCAAAAAGATGACAATGACGAGACCGACGGCCCCGATAACAATGCCCAATCGGCGTGCCTGGTAGGCCGCCTCGTATGCATCACTGGTGGGGGACATCACCAGAATACCTCCCAGGATTTTCCGGCTTTTCCCATGACAGTGAAAACAACGGGATTCATTCCGTATGGGCCGCGCCAGGCTCATGTAAGGTTCGCCGGAAATCCTGTTTTCAAACGTTGCTCCGCGGGCATCTCCCGTTTCGATCATTTGCCCGATCTTTTGCGTAAGGGAGGCATCCCCCAGGACAGTATTCAGCGTCTGGCCCTCAAAACGGGGATCGCTTGAAAAGAAAATCGTCTGATCAAAGCTGTACACATAGACTCCCAGCTCGGGGACAGTCTGCTTCAACCGTTTGAACTGGGAACGAACTCCGTCATTATTTCCCACGGAAAGGGCATCAAACATGGATCCTTCAATAGACTCCGCCAGCATCTCACCCTGTTTATGCATCTGGTCCTGAATCAGGCGATCCACATATCTGATATTCATAAAGATCATGGATCCCAACACCAGAATAATCACAAGGGACAGGCCAATGAGCAGATTCAACCAGGGATGTTCCCTGAAATACGGTATCCATTTCATAAGACGGACTCCTTTATACTTAGCGATTAGCTTTTAGCCCTTAGCTGTACATGGATCTGGATTTATTAATATCAACAGATGCCTAACAGCTAACTGCTAACAGCTGACAGTTCAATTCAATGGGCTCCCCCATAGACCAGCGGTTTGTAATTGAAAGCCTCAACACGCTCTTTGCTGTGACAGGCTTCACAATCCGCAGCCGTCAGTTTTCCCTTGATATGAGCAGCGTCCTCGGATTTAACGTGAAGACTTCCCGGTCCATGACAGGATTCACACCCCACATCTCTCAGATTGGGCGTCTGTTTTTCGGATTTGAAGCCGCCCGGTTTGCCATACCCCGTGGTATGACATTCAAAACAGCCCTGGAATTCTTCCGCCGTCAACCCCCGCTGCATCTTCTTGATATGTTCATAGGAAGCTGCCTTTTTCGCATAGGTTGTGAATTTTGTATACTCCGCCTCGTGGCATTCCATGCAAGCCCTGGAACCCACGTACGCCGCGGGCTGTTGGGCCGAAACCCGTTCTCCAGGATGACTCCATAAAAAAAATCCCAATGGAACGGCCCAGAACAGAACATGCGTTTTCGAAAAAAATCTGCCCCCCATGGCAACATCCTCCCTTTATCAAATTCTCCAGCTACCCTTCAACCACTTCCTGTTCAATAATTTTTCCAGCAGAAAGGATCACCAGCAGATCGTCTTTCAATTTTAAAACCCCTTTGGAAAAGGGAATTTCTATTCCACCGCGATGGGCCAATGAAGATTCAATCTCTGATTCTTCAGCCTGCACCACATCCCCTATGCCATCCACCATAAGGCCCACCCGCTCATCCTTGAGTACAATGGCATGGCTTTCGTCGGTCATCACAGCAGGCTTCAAGCCCAGTCGAACGCCCAAATCAAAAATAACGACGGTCTGACCCCGCAGGTTCACTAAGCCGAGAATATAAGATCTGGCATGTTGAACCGGGGTAATGTCAAGAACCTGATTGACTTCACGCACCCGCAACAAATCAATACCAAAGAGCTGAGCATCAAGCCTGAAGGTCACAAGCTGCATCACCGCCCATCCCCCACGGGTTGGCCGAGCAACACACTGAATGACGCCAGGACTTCATCAAGATCCAGAAAAAACGTCAATTGATCACCCACTATACCGGACCCGACAACTTCCTTTGGCATCTCAGGCTCCTCTTTGATGGCCACATCGGTTTCAAAAAAATCCACGATCCGCGATGCCACAATACCCGCCATGCCATTGTCGGATTTTGGAATAATCACAAAGATTTCCTTTGCAGGGTCCGGAATAGCATTGATGGGGAGCATTCGATCCAAACGCACCAACGGCAGGCCTTCCCCTTTTAAGGTCATGTATTCCCTATCGCCGATCTTCCGGATATGGTCCACATCAATGGTTTCCAGACGGGACACCCTATCAAGGGGAATGGCAAAATACTCATCGGGATGGTTGTTGAAGAGGATGATGGATCGTTTCGGCACTTCACTCAACAAGGCCTCTCTTTTTTTCGCTTCCAGACGACGGTCTTCCTCCGAGCTCACCTCTTTAAAACGGAGTTGTGAAAAATCAGCAATACCTGCGGGGTCCAGAATCATGGCCACACGTCCATCCCCCATGATGGTCGCACCCGCAAAGCACCGGCAATCCTTGATGTGGTGGAGAAGCGGCTCCACCACCACCTCCTCCATGTCAAAGAGTTCATCCACCAAAAGCCCGTAATAGTGCATGCCCAGCCGCAGCACCACCACGTAGACGTCTCCCTGGCGGCGGGTTCGGCGATCAAATGCCGGACTTCTTCGATGCTTAAAATCCTCGGAGGTTTCACATTCTCCTTTTCCATTTCCATTTTCATTTTCCCGTCGGCGGTCCGCAATCCGGACACGTCTTTCTGTGCTCTGATCCCCTGAGAAGGGATGGCGGAATTCCCTCTCAAGCTGCAGCACATCCGCCAATCGAATCAGGGGCAGCAAACGGTCTCTAAGGCGAAGCACATCGGCGCCGCCAACCTTTTCGATTCGATTGTAAACCTCAGAAGCCTGAATTCCCACCAGTTCAGCCAAATTGATCTGAGGGATGGCAAACCGTTGATCGGCGGCCCGCACCATGAGGCAGGAAATAATGGTCAGAGTCAACGGCAGACGAATCCGGATGGTGGTCCCTTCGCCGGCCACAGTGTCGATTTCAAGATGGCCGCCGATCTTTTCGATATTGTTGCGCACCACATCCATGCCCACACCACGGCCTGAAAGATCGGTCACCGATTCAACCGTTGAAAACCCGGGCAGACAGATGAGATTCAGCTGATCTTTTCGACTCAGAATCGCTGCGTCCGCTTCCGTCAAAATACCCTTGGCCACCGCCTTGGACGTCACTTTATCCAGGTCAATGCCGCGACCGTCATCGCGGATCACCAGATTCACCTGCCCCGCTTCATGAAAAGCCTGTAAATCAATGACGCCCTTCTCGGGTTTCCCCAGAGCCATACGTTCTTCGGGCGGCTCAATCCCGTGGTCGATACAGTTCCGAATCAAGTGGGTCAAAGGGTCTGAAAGGGCTTCAAGGATGGATTTGTCCAGTTCAACTTCCCCGCCTCTTGCCGTGAGAGTCACTTTCTTTGAAACCTGCCGGGAGAAATCACGCACCAATCGTTTGAACCTGCCCAGTACATTCCCGATGGGCTGCATACGCATCTGCATGATGTGTTCCTTGACCACGCTGCTGATCATCTCCACATCCTGCATGACCGCTTCCAGCTTCGGGTCCTCATAACCCGCCAATTCAAGGCGCTGTTTCAGGGCATTTCTTCCCAGCACCAACTCCCCGGCCAGGTTCATGAGCGTATCCAAGAGACTTACATTGACACGAATGGTTTCCCGAGATCTTTCCGATTGCTTCAAAGGCGACTCTTTTTGATCCAAATCCGCATCAGCATGAGCTTCAGTTTCAGCTGGCGCCGATTCAGTATTTTCCGCCACACTTGCCTGCACAACCGCAGCCTGAATATCCGTCGCTTCCAAATGCATAATTTGGTTTTCCGGCAACTCAAGTGCATCTTCCATAAAGTCCGGTTCCAGAACCGTCCGGAGGATAACATGGCCGATTTTATTCAACGGGAAAGTGGTTTCCAAATCTGATGCCAATAACTTACCAAAAGACTCCAGAAGGCCATGAAACGCCTCAACCGTCCGATCCGTCCCTTTCAAATCTTTTTCAGGGAAGACCCATGCGGCATACACAAAATCATCGTCCGATGAAAGCACATCCGTTAATGTCGATTCCAACTCAAGCACATCCAGCGGCGCTTTGCCCATGATACGTAGGGCTGTTTTTTTCTGCTGTCCAATGGAAGAAAAATCAGTTGATTTTTCCATCGGCATATTTTTGTTTTCTGAAAGATTGTCCCGGGCGCTTTTCATGTTTCCGGATGAATGTTTCAAACAATGAATTTCTTTCCGGATATTCATCCCATTGCTTTTTGAGGGCGACTCAAGCAACAATCTCAACCGGTCCACTCCTGCCAGGAGCGCATCAATCCCGGTTACATCCAGGTCAGCCTCCCCCTCACGTACCTTTGTGAGCAGGTTTTCCATGGCATGGCTTAAATCCTGAATATTGTGAAATCCAAAAAAACCGGAAGATCCCTTGATGGTGTGAACAGCACGAAAAACCTGGTGGACAAGATCGGGGTCAACGGCAGAACCGCTCTCTTCCAATGACAGAAGCGCCGGTTCCACACGCTCTAGATGTTCAAGACTATCTGCAATAAATTCGCGTATCAACGCATCGTCATGGGTGTCAGGCATATTTTTCTAAATCCGCATTCCGGCATTCATAAAAGGCAGTTGCAACGATAACTTTTTGATTCTATATTTTGAAAAGAAAAAATAATAGCAAATTCTACATGATTTTTTAAATTCAGGGAATTCGGAAACCCCGTTTCGTCATTGCCGGAAAAGCTTGAATCTTGATAGCATATTCTCTATGGTAGCAAAAAATATTCAGTAGGAGTGAACATGCACCGCAACTTAAAAAAAATGGCCGAAACAGTTCAAAACGCGCCGTCGGTTCTACAAGACATCAAAGCCCGAGACCAAAAGAAAATGATCGGATATTTTTTCCCGGTGTTTCCCCAAGAAATCCTGTATGCGGCCGGACTCCATCCGATTCAATTGTATCCCGGCCTGCAGGAACCCATCACTTTAGCGGATGACCATTTACAAACATATCTGTGTGCCTATTTGAGGGCACAATGGGATCAGATATTGAAAGGGAAGCATGATTACTTAGATGGCGCCATCATCCCTCGAAGCTGTGAGGCGGTCACCTTCCTTTATCAAACATGGAAACGTCACAATCCCTTTGATTTCATCGATTATCTGAATATCCCCTGGAAAAAGAGCGCCAACACCCACTGGTTTTTCACAAAGGAACTGCAACGGCTCAAAAACAACCTGGAGACCTTTATTCATGGGGAAATTACATCAAATGCCCTGGCAGATGCCATCGTGCTCCATAATCAAAACAGATCGCTGTTAAAAAAGGCCTACGCGCTGAGAAACGCTCCAAACCCAATTTTTTCAGACCTGGACTTCTTTAACATGGTCATGAGCGGATTTGTACTGGATAAAAAAGAACATACGCAAATGTTGACCGAGCTCTTGCGCCACGCTGAAGAGACTGACGTCCCCCTCTCAGCCGATCCGCCACCGGTAAGGCTTCTTTTGTCGGGAGGGTGCGTCCTTGACACCCGGCTTCTGGATATTATCAGCAGCGTGGGGGCCATGGTGGTCGTGGATGATTTCAATAACGGTGCCAGGTCCTTCCAGCCCATTGTGGCGGAAGGAGAAAACCCCATGGAATCTCTCGCCAGGGGCTACGCCACCGTGCCGTGTGGGTTTAATACCACAATCGAGGATCGCTTTTTATTTATGGCAGATGCCATCACGCAATACGCGGTGGATGGCGTTCTCTTTGCCATCAATAGGAACTGTGAAACTGAAAAATTCGATTATCCCATACTGGACGGGAAAATCAGGGCGCGCTTCGATATCCCCACAATGCTCCTTGAAACCGATTACCTTTGCGCAATGGGACCCTTGCAAACACGGGTGGAGGCATTTATTGAAATGATTGGGGGTAAGGATATCTGATGGAAATCAAGAAACGGGAACGCCCGGCCTTTAACAGGGATATCGCCGCCGCCATGAAGAAACATTACAGCGATACACGAAGTCGAAGCCCTCTGGCCCATACGCTCATGAGTTCAAACCCCCTCATCGAAGTGGCCTACGCCGCCGGCATTCAACCGGCTTTTCCGGAAAACTATGCCTGCGTTTGCGCCGCCAGACACGCATCCCCCGCATACTGCGCAAAGGCCGAAGCCCATCACTATACCCAGGATCTGTGCTCCTACTGTCGGAACAACCTGGGGTACACCTATTTAGAGGATGAAGAGCCGGTCAATGGTGGCATCGGTGATCCGGATTTATTCCTCATGACGAGCAGCGCCTGTTCCCACTATTTCAAATGGTGGGATACCCTGCGGGAAATTCACAAAAAACCGTTGGTGTTTGTGAACACCCCACGGGTCATGGAGCCATCCAACAGACCGGATTTTTATGTTGATTTCGCCAAACAGGAAATCAGGGCCGCCATTCAAGAAATCGAAACCATTTTGAACATCTCGATTCCTCAATATAAACTGGCCAATGCCGTATCCCAGAGCGACAAAACCGTCCTATACTGGCAAAAGCTGCTGGAACTTCAACAATGTATCCCCGCGCCATTGGGATTATCGGATTTAAGCAATGCCCTGTTTGTTTTGATTGTTTTGGCCGGCACACGGGAGGGGGCGGACCTCATGGAGAAAATTTATCATGAGACACTCAGACGGGCCGAAGAGGGCAAGGGGATTCTTGACCGAAAAGAAGAAAACCACCGCCTCCTATGGCTGAATATTCCCTTCTGGTATAACCTCAAGATTCTGGGATACTTTGAAAACCGGGGATGCACCTTTCCCATGAGCGATTACTGTCAATACATCTGGGGCGTGACCCGAATGGACAGCGAAGATCCCCTTGAAGGGCTTGCACGAAAGGCCCTTGAAGGGGAACTCAACACCAGCCTGGATGATCATATTGACATGTTGATCCGGGACATTCAAGCGTATCATATCGACGGCGTCGTTGCCCACTCCAACCGGAGCTGCCGGGTATTGTCCGTGGGGTTATTGGATGCGGCCAAAATCATCAGGGAAAAACTCAATATCCCGGTGCTGATTCTTGATGGCGACCATGCCGATGAGCGGGTCTACTCCGAAGCCGAGACCATGATGCGAATTGATACTTTTCTGGAAATGCTTGGAGGATGATATGATGCCCGACAACTGGCCCCCTAAATATGACACCACATTCATTCCGAAACCCGATTCCCCTTACTGGAACCCGGAACTGGAGACCATGGATCCCCTTGAACGGGAACAGACGGTCATCCTTCCAAAACTCCGAGCACAACTTCATTATGCATACCAACATTCACCCTTTTATCGAAACAAATGGGATCTGGCCGGTGTTACACCTGAAGACATTCAATCCCTGAGCGATTTCGAGAAAATTCCCTTTGTTACCAAAGACGAAATCCGTGAAGACCAACTACAACACCCGCCTTTCGGCAGTAACCTGTGTATTTCTCCGGATGAAATCGCTTCGGTCCACGGAACTTCGGGCACAACGGGAAAGCCCACGGCATTCGGCATCAGCAAAGAAGATATGCAAAGAATTGGAGAAGCCCACGCGAGAATCATGTGGGGCTTCGGCATACGACCGAATGACACGGTGTTTATCGGATCATTTTTCAGTTTATATCTGGGCAGTTGGGGAGCACTTGCCGGTATCCAAAGGCTTGGAGCAGCGGCGTTTCCCTTTGGGGCGGGCGTTCCGGGGCAAACCGAAAGGGCAATTGAATGGATACAGGAGGTCATACCCACCGTATTTTACGGCACGCCTTCATACAGCCTTTATCTGGCCGAAAAAGCCCGGAGCCTGGGTGTCGATCCGGAAAAGGATTTTAATTTCCGTATCCTCTTTTTCTCGGGAGAGCCCGGTGCCGGTGTACCCGCCACCAAAAAACGGATTGAGGAAACATACGGCGGAATCTGTATTGATACCGGCTCCACGGCGGAAATGACCCCATGGATGACCAACGGCGAATGCGAACACCGAAAGGGCATGCATTTATGGCAGGATATTGTTTATGGCGAACTGGTGGATACTGAAACCAAAAATCGTGTCTCCTACGGTGAAGAAGGGGTCACCGTATACACCCACCTGGAGCGGACAAGCCAGCCCATGATACGGTTCTGGGCAGGCGATATCGCCATGTGGACCCTGGAACCCTGCCCCTGCGGCCGAACCTATCCCCGTCTGCCGAGAGGCGTTTACGGACGTGCGGACGACATGTTCGTGGTACGGGGAGAAAACGTATACCCCAGCGCCATCGAAAACGCCATTCGGGGTATTGACGGTTTTGGCGATGAATTCAGAATTGTGATTACCCGGGAAAAAACCATGGACGAACTGATCGTTCAGACGGAACCGGTTCCAGGCACCGATAATGAATCAACTTTGAAACTGGCAGGGATGCTCGAAGCTGTTCTTAAAACAAAGGGATTACGCACCTTGGTCCAGATGCATTCCCCGGGCACACTGGAAAGAACGGAATTCAAAGCCAACAGAATCATTGACCAAAGAGATCTTTATGATGAAATGACCAAAGGATGAATCCCATTCAAAAAGAACTTCTGGATTGGTATGAAAAACACCACCGCGCCCTCCCCTGGCGAAAAACATCGGATCCTTATGCCATCTGGGTGAGCGAAGTGATGCTGCAGCAGACCCAGGTCAAAACGGTCATCCCCTATTACAATAAATTTCTCTCCGCTTTTCCAGAAATCGGAATACTGGCTGAGGCCGATTTGCAGAGGGTACTGAAACTCTGGGAAGGTCTTGGATATTATGCCCGTGCCCGCAACCTGCATCGGGCGGCCCGAGAGATCATGGCACATCATACCGGGGTTTTGCCAAGGCGCCTCGCATCCCTGAAGGCCCTTCCGGGCATTGGGGATTATATCGCCGCTGCGGTGTCAAGCATCGCCTTTGGAAAACCCCATGCCGCCGTGGACGGCAATGTAAAACGGGTACTGGCACGTTTTCACAAAGTGGATCTTGCCATTAACGATCCGGCCGCCGGAAAAGTGTTTAAAACTGCCGCCGGAGCGTTTCTGGAAAAATCAAAACCCGGAACGTTCAACCAGGCCATGATGGAATTGGGCGCTCTGGTTTGCACCCCCAAAAATCCTGATTGCCACAATTGTCCGTTGATCCGAAAATGTCTTGCTTTCAGGGAAAAGGTCGTGGAAGAATACCCCCGACGCATCAAGAAAGCCAGTATACCGGAATATGGCGTTGCCGTGGGCGTCGTCTGGAAAAATTCCAGGGTTCTCATTACGCAACGAAAACCGGAGGGACTACTGGGGGGATTGTGGGAATTCCCGGGCGGGAAAATCAAAAAAGGTGAAACCCCTTCCGGGGCCTGCATCCGGGAAATCAAGGAAGAAGTCAACCTGGTGGTGGAAACCGAAAAACGGATTGCCCGCATTCGGCACGCCTACACCCATTTCAAAATTGTGATGGATGTGTTTCCATGCACCTTCCGTAATGGAAGAATAAAATTACGGGGACCGGTGGATTTCCGGTGGATTCGGCTGTCTGAAATCGACCGATTCCCTTTTCCAGGGGCCAATCGAAAATTCATTCCCCTGATCAAACCTCAAATGGAAGGACCTTAACACCACCATGCCGCAATCGGTCCACAGCATCGAGATTCAGTCCCAACTGGAAAACCTTCCCGGAGCACGCAGTTTTGTTCGTCATTTCTGCAAAAGCAACACCTGCCGACAGCTTGATGGGGAAGACCTCTGGCAGTTGGAACTTGCGGTTCATGAAGTGGCCACCAATATTATTCGACATGCCTACGAAAATCGCACTAATGAGCTAATTTCTATAGAAATCCAGTCATTTGAAGACCGGATCATGGTACACCTCAACCACTGGGGAAAGCCCTTCATTCAATTGGAATCCGCCCCGCGACCCATTGTTGACGGCAAATCGAAATGCGGTTTTGGTCTCTACCTGATAGAACGTTGTGTAGATCGGGTGACTTATGAGTGCACCCCTACTGGAAAAAACATCATCTCCCTGTTAAAACAACTGAAAGATGCCGTTGGCAGTTAGCTATTGAAGGAGTGGATAACATGAATCTTGAACTGGAAAAAACAGGCACCGTGGCAATCGTACTCATGCCTGGCGAAAGCTTTGAAGCCGCCGCGGTGGAAGACTTTAACCACAACATTGCCCCCGTCATCGAGGAAAACACCCATGTGGTTTTCGATTTGTCAAATATCCGTTTTCTGGACAGCATGGGCTGCGGCGCGCTTCTTAAATGCCACAGAAAATTAAAGGAAAAAGGGGGTAAAATGGGACTCTGCTGCGCTCAGAAGCAGGTCAACGCCATCTTTGATTTAATGGGATTTCCGCAGCTGTTCGACGTGTTCAAAACCCGCGAAGAAGCCTTGAAGGCTTACGGATAAATGCGCTCTACTTCCCTGTTTCATCCCACAAAAATACCGTTTCGCCCGCTTCAAGATAATCGGCAACAGCCATAACCGTGTTCACGTATATTCTGCTGTGGTTATAATTGTAAATGGCCCTGCGCTGCTTCCTCCGGCTCCGCATACTTCCCCGCCAGCCATTGGCCATTAGATAATTACCCATACTGAAAAGGGCATCATCCAGAACAAAAAGGTCCACAACGCCGTCTCCGTTTCCATCCACGCCGTGGCGAAGCGCCTGAGAGGGCATGAACTGAGCAATACCGATGGCACCATAAAAGGATCCGGGGATGCTGAAAGGATCCTGTCCGGACTGGCGCGCATAGGTCAGCAGAGCATTTAATTCACCGTAGGCCCATTGTGCTTTCTGGGCGGTCCGCCGATTGAGCCATCGCCGCCTTCTTTGAGTGATCTGTTCATCTTTAAATGCCCCTGCCACACACTTGAAATCATCACAGATCGCCATACTGGCCAGGGTCAAAAAGGCACTTTTCTCACCCAGGTAGGTTCCAAGCCGGGTCTCAACGGTGAGGATGCCCACAGCTATTTCTCCGGGAATGCCATAATGCCTCTCAAGACGCAACAAAGTTTTCCGGTTGGCCAACAGGAATTGTTTCGCTTCCGCCAATCGTTCCGCTGTCATAATGGTCCTGTACACCAGGGGGCCTGCTTTTGAGGGTGGAATTCTGATATGTTTTGACGCCCTCTTTCGCTCATTAAGAGCAAGTTCCAACAATTCCTCTGTGAACTTACCGTCAACGGTCAGCCCATGGGCTGCTTGAAACCACCGGATGGCCCGCCTTGTTTTTGAACCTTTTTTCCCGTCAGCCTTCCCGGGCTTATATCCCAAATAAGCGAGCCGCTGCTGAAGCTTTCTTACAGACGCGTTGCCAAACTTGGTTCGGTACAGGGTTTTCATTTTTTCCGTCATGACGGAAGGATCAAATCGGACTTCAGGACGGTCGAAAAGCGGTTCCAGCCATGACCTCGAAAACCCATCCGCCGCCAGTTTATTCACCAGGGGATCCCACTGGCCGGCAACTCCCGTACCCGGCATAAACAAAATTATAAGGAGATAGAGTAGGACGTCAAAACAACGCGGCAACTTGAATGAATCTCTTTTGGCGATGCCCATAATAGCGACTCGTTGGGAAGGGTATTGCGTGGTTTTCCCGAATGGGTAATTTTTTTTCAAAGAATGACTCCCAGCCACTTAATTTTCATCCAAAGCTTCGACCACCTCCCCATGGATCGTGGGGGTGCAGACCACCAAGCTTTTCTGGTAAAGTGTAAAAGGCTGTCCGTCAAAGGTACTCAATCTGCCGCCCGCCTCCGACACAATCACGACGCCGGCTGCCGTATCCCACGGTTTCAGGTTTTCCTCCCAGTGACCGTCCAGGCGACCTGCTGCCACATAACACATATCAACGGCGGCGGATCCTCCCCGTCGTACGCCCTGGCAACTGACAACCATGGCTTTGAATCGCTCAAAAATCCGGTTGGACCGCTCCCGGATATCGTAGGGGAAACCGGTGCTCAACAAAGAGTCACTCAGCTTCCGAGCATTTGAAACATGAATCGGAGTACCGTTTAGAAAGGCACCCTGCCCTTTTTGTGCCTCGAAGAATTCCCCCATGAAGGGATTGTAAACAATACCCAGAACGATTTCCTTTTCAACTTCAAGGGCAATGGAAACGGCAAAAAAGGGAAACCCATGGGCGAAGTTCGTTGTCCCGTCCAGGGGATCGACAATCCAGTTCCTTTCGGAGGATCCGTCCCGGATACCTGCCTCCTCGGACAGTATATTGTCCTTCGGGAAATGATTTCGAAGCATTTCCAAAACAATCTCTTCAGCAGCAAGATCCGCCTCGGTCACCAGATCGATTTCCCCCTTCTTCACGATATGCTGGACTTTTCCGAATTTTGCTTTCAATACCTCACCGGCAGACCTTGCAGCACTGGACGCTATTTCACATTCATGTTCATACATATTACGGATCTCCATTTAGTCATATTTTGTCACGCACGGGTCCCCAACTGACCGCAGGCTGCCATCAAATCCCTGCCGCGAGGTAGGCGTTTTTGCACATTGACACGCAATTCAATAAGCCTCTGTCGAAACAGGTCCGTTTCTTCTTGACTCGGTGGTCGAAAAAACGAATCTTTGACGGGATTGAAAGGGATCAAATTGACCTTGGCCCGCAGGGGTTTTAACCACTCCGCCAGTTGCTCTGCATGTTCGCATCTGTCATTCACATGGGAAATGAGCACATAGGCCACACTCAGCACATTTCCTTTTTTCAGGGGATAGGCCATCAGGGTCTTTTGCAGCAGCGCCAGCGAACCCCTGTGGTGAACCGGCATGAGCCGGCGGCGCAGTTCGTCGTTGGGTGCATTGAGTGATATGGTAAGGTTCAATTTGGGCATATTTAAAGCCGCTAATTTTTCAATACCGTCGATCCGACCCGCGGTTGAAAGAGAGATATGCCGCTGGGCAATATCCAGACCGCGCTGGTCGCTGAGCACCCGCACCGCCTGAATGACATTTTCGAAGTTGTCAAACGGTTCGCCCATGCCCATGAACACCACATTGCGGATTCCCTGGCCATACCTTTGTCTGGCTTTATAAACCTGGCCCACAATCTCTTCCACGCTGAGGCTGCGCGCCAAACCCAGTTTTCCGGTTTCGCAAAACCGGCACCCCATTTTACAGCCGGCCTGGCTGGAAACACAAACGGTCTGGTGGGTTTTTAAAGGCAGGATCACGGATTCAATCCGGTTTCCATCCGTTAACGCCGTAACGAATTTAACCAATCCCCCCTCATGGACTTCATCGATTACCTGACCCGGACTAAAACGCCAATCCTGTTTGAGCCGATCCCTCAATCCCCGGGAGTCCTGAATTACTTCCGCTTGCCATGCATCCGGGTCGAGATGTTTGTAAAACTGACCATATAGCGTCCTGGCCAGGAATGGACCTTTTCCATACCGATCCGCAACAACCGCTACCAGATTCTCATAGGTCAATTCCAACAATCGCAACATGGAAAATCTATTTTAATCCTCTTAGATTTTTATTTAATATCCATCGTTTCTGCGGGTAAGCAGATGACAAAATTACTTGATCTCTAAGCTTGGAAGACCGAATTTGAACCGCAGGTCGTTGCATGCCGGACACCCCGGCTCGAACCACCGACAAAGGACCGGGCGTGCTGCGTGGTGCTTGCATTTGCCGGAATCGAGATCCAACCAGAGACACGGATTGGATTTCCGATAACGAGCACTGTGAGCGTAGGCATCAACTTGTTGAAGGAGTACGTCTGACGCCTTTACCAACTCGTTGGCATCAAAGGGAGGAAGTGCAAAAGCCAAACAACAGATTCCACAGTTATGGCATGGATTATTTGAAGGTGTGTTCATATGCCCCCTCCCTCAGTTCACAAACTTCAGCAGTTCCGTTGGCCGACTGATGACTTCGACGGCACCCGACTCGCGCAACTCCTTCTCAGAACGAAAGCCCCACAGCGCGCCAACCGGTAACATGTCGGCGCTAACAGCGGTTTTCATGTCAGTGTCACTGTCGCCAAGATAGAGAAACGCCTGTGATGGATGGTCCAACCGCAGGGCTATCTCTCGAGCACCCGCGGGATCCGGCTTCAGGGGAAACCCATCCCTCTGCCCGATTATCACCTTGAAGTTCCAGTCGGAGAGAAACTCCTGAACGCAGCGCTCGGCGAAATGCTGAGGTTTGTTGGTCAGCACCGCCATTTCAATTTGTTTTGAAGTGAGGGCATCCAGCAGTTCCGATACGCCCTTGTAGAGTTTGGTCTTTATGTTCCAGTTATTTTTGTACTCCGTCAGAAACGCCTCTAAGCAATCTGCTGTCAGCGCATCATTTTGCTCCTGCGGCGGCAGAGCACGTGACACAGCCCTGGCTGCGCCGTTGCCCACAAAATAGCGAAATGCTTCCGTCGGGTGTGTCGGAAGCCCCTTATCCTGTAAGACGCGATTGATCGAATCTGCAAGATCCTCCAATGTATCAAGCAACGTCCCGTCCATGTCAAATATAACTGCCTTATATACCACGTGATTATTCTCCTATTTTAATATGGAGGGCTTCAGACACCCAAATGGCTTTCGGAAATTCTGAGGATACCATACTTATCTCTCTCATGAACACTTGTACAACGATGATCGGGCTTGTCAAGCGAAATGAAGTAGAAAAAACATGGTTTTGATCAGGAACTCCCGACTTCCACTTTCTATTTTAATTGAAATACGCGCCCAAATTCTTTAACGTACGGCCCAAAAGATCTCAGATCGATTAAAAATTAAAGAAAATTTTGAATAATCGCTCCCGTAGCACAGGGAACGGAAGAACAAGGTAATGGAATCCATTAATATCCTCATTATCGACGATGAACGGGTCATCTGCAACGGATGCCGTATGGCACTCACGGATGAAAACTATTCGGTCGACATCTGCATGAACGGAAAATCCGGGCTTGATGCCATCCTGAAAGGTCATTACGATGCGGTCCTGTTGGACATGAAGCTGCCGGATCTGGGGGGCATGGAGATCCTGAAGCATGTTTCAAAGGAAAAACCGGGCGAGCACATTATTGTCATGACAGGGCATTTTTCCGTGCAAAACGCCGTTATGGCCATGAAGTCGGGCGCATTTGATTACCTGACAAAACCGTTCTCCGATGATGAACTGTCCATTGCGGTCAAAAAGGCACTGGAAAGCAAACGCTTAAAAGAAGAGAATCTCTCCCTGCGTCAACAGCTTGCCGAGCGTTTCAACTTCAGCAACATCATTGGACAAAACGCGCAAATCCTCAAAATATTTGATGGTATTCAGAAAGTGGCCCCCACCGACAGCACGGTGCTTCTGTGTGGGGAGAGCGGAACCGGAAAGGAACTCTTTGCCAGAGCCATTCATGCGCACAGTAAAAGAGCTGCCGCTCGTTTTGTGGCCGTAGACTGTAGCACGTTCTCTTCATCCCTTTTGGAAAGTGAGCTTTTCGGGCATGTGAAAGGCTCATTTACCGGCGCTGTCAAAGATAAGGCGGGCATTTTTGAGATGGCCAATCATGGGTCCCTCTTTCTTGATGAAGTGGCCGACCTGGACATGACCACTCAAGCTAAACTTCTAAGGGCACTGGAAACCCATGAATACAAGCCGGTGGGAGGCAACCGGTTGAAAAAGTCGGATATCCGTATCATCGGCGCCACCAATCGGGACCTTAAAACAATGGTTGATGACGGCCGGTTCCGGGAAGACTTTTTCTATCGCTTAAACGTCTTCCCGATCTTTATCCCGCCGCTTCGGGAGAGAAAAGATGATATCCCTAAATTGCTCTATCACTTTCTGAGGACATACTGCCACCAGGTTGAAAAGCGGGTTGACGGCTTTTCAGATGATGCCCTCGCTTATTTGATAAACCATGACTGGCCCGGCAATGTTCGCCAGCTCAAAAATGTGGTGGAACGTCTGGTCATCATGACCGATGACAGGATTCTGGGGTATGGGAATCTCACGGATCATCTGGAGGCGGATCGGAGCCAGACCCGCGGCACAATCCCGGAATCATTAGATGAGCTCAAAAGCATCAAACAAGAACTGTTGGAAAAGCAGTTTGGTCAAATTGAACGTGCTTTCCTTCAAAAAGCCCTTTCGAGTGCCCAAGGGAACATCACCCGGGCATCTAAACAAGTGGGAATGCAAAGATCAAATTTTTCAGCCCTTATGAAAAAGCATCATCTCTCAGCAAATGCACCCGAGCAAAGCTAAGGGCCGTATAAATCTCCATGCAGCCGTATAATTTAGCATACGCTTATAACCATTTAGAATAAAACAAGTAAACCATCAAATTATCATTCGGTTCATATAAATATTTATACATTCAATCATTGCACCGCTCGAATCCGACTCCCCCATCACATATCACAACTAGCTGATATTAAAATATAATTTTTAATTCAGCCGTTTCATTGAACAGCCTCATTTTTTTGGCACAACCTTTGCTTAGTTAACATGTGAAACAGGCGGAAAAGCAATTTAAAACTGTGAAATCATCAGAAACCAGCACCAGGAGGAAATATCATGGAAAAATTACAGGAAATCAGATCGACCCGGGAAAAAATATCGCCCCACATCCTGGTGATGGAAGATGACGTGAACGTGGCCAAGGGCCTTGAGATGGTATTGACCGAAGAAGGGTATGCCGTCAATCTGGCAGGAACAGGCGCACTCGCTTTGGAACTCTTCAAGCAGAAACGCTATGATCTGCTGGTAGCAGACCTCAGGCTTCCGGACATGGACGGCATGGAGGTCATCAAAAAGGTCAAGGCGGAAAAACCCGAAATGGAAGTCATCGTGATTACCGGGTATGGAACCACTTCAAAAGCGGTGAAGGCCATGAAGCTGGGCGCCCGTGATTTTTTGCCCAAACCGTTTACTGAAGAACAGATCAAAGCCAGTATTGATGATGCGTTGAAAGAACAACATGCGGCAGGAACGGATGAAATTTTAAGCCCGAAAACCGGAGAAGCGGAAAGAAAGCTTATTCAGAAGCGGGAGGTCATCCAGGCATTAAACCGAACAGCTGAAGACTGGGACTTCTGGCGCGATCTGATGGAAAACGGATCTGTAGCACTACAAAACTATGACCTCTCATTGGAGGCAAAAGCAGCCATTGCAACAGGCGATTTGAAATGGATTAACGAGAATGTGGGGGAACTGACCCAGAAACAATTGATGTTCATCTACAAACGCCTGGAGCGGGAGGCATGGTAATCCCGTTGATAACCAGAAAGTTGAACAGCAAAAGGATAGATATACCATGACACCCACAATAGCATCTGAAAACTATTTTCACGTGATAAGAGATGTGATCAGGGCCATGCACTCCATCACCAATCTTCAGGAAGTACTGAACATGGTGGTCACCAAAACCACCGGCGCCCTGAACGCAAAAGGCGCCTTGCTCAGGATCCTCAACAGGGAAAATAACCAGTTTGAGGTGCGCGCGGCCTGCGGATTGGGTGAGCGGTACCTCAACAAGGGGCCGGTCAGCACCAAAACACTGCTCGCCACCCTATTTGAATTGGACAAAATTTCCATCATCACGGATATCTGGCATGCTCCCAGAGTTGAATACCCGCAGGCCACATGGGACGAAGGGGTCCGGATGATGGTCGACATGCCCCTTGGCATCCATGAGCCCATGGGGCTTATCCGGATATACTTTACTGAGCAACGGGCGTTTTCAGACGATGAACTGGATTTCATCAAAACGGTCGCCATGCATTCCGCGTGTGTGATTAAACGGGTACAGCTGATGGAAAATCAGCAGTCCCAATTCGATCATCTGGCTACCCAGGTGGAAAAAAGATCGTCTCTGGGCCGAATGGCCGCCGGTATCGCCCATGAGATAAACAATCCTTTGACCGGCATTCTGTTGTATAGCTCCAACCTGAGCAAAAAGGTTGAGAAAGGGAGTCAACTTGAAGAAGGTTTGAATATTATCATCAAAGAAACCCAGCGGTGCAAAAGCATTATCCAGGGTCTGCTGGAATTTTCGCGGGAGCAGGAGCCTGAAATGGTTCTGGTGAACATCAACCACATTATGGAATCCGCCCTGGGAATCGTGGAAAACGAATTTCATCTTCGGCAGGTCCGCATCCGAAAAGAGCTGTCGGATGACATGCTGGAAACGTTTTTGGACCAAAACCAGATTGAACAGGTGTTCATCAACCTTCTGCTCAATGCGCTCCAGGCTGTGGATGACAGCGGTCTGGTGATAGTCAAAAGCGCTGTTGACCTGGAAGGGGATTGTATCCATGTGGAGGTTTCCGACAACGGCTGCGGAATTACCACGGAAAATCTCAAAAAGATCTTTGAGCCTTTTTTCTCCACAAAAGGGGACGGAACCGGACTCGGGCTCGCGGTAAGCTGTGGCATTGTGGAAAACCATAAGGGCAATATCCGGGTATTCAGCGAACCGGACCAAGGGGCCCGTTTTGTTGTTGAGTTCCCGCTCCCGCATCACAATTCAACGGGAAAGGATCGGTTATGAGACCGCTCGATATCATCGTCATCGACAACGAAAATGTTATTTGCGACGCCTGCAATCTGGTGCTGACGGAAAGGGGTCATGCGGTTGATTATTTTAAAACCGGCAAAACCGGATTGCTTGCCGTGGAGCGGGGCTCATATGACCTGGCCCTGCTGGATATCAAACTGCCGGATATGGACGGGATGGAAATTCTTAAAATCATCCGGAAGAAACGGCCAGAGGTGTGCGTTATCGTCATGACAGGGTATTCCACCATGAGCAATGCGGTGCAGGCCATGAAACTGGGAGCGACCGATTATCTTTCAAAACCGTTTACCGATGATGAATTATTGGAAATGGTTGAAAGGGTCTTTTCAACCCAGTCGCTGAATCAATAGGGAGGGAGTATTTTCATGAACAACAACGACCCAAACAGACAATTGCGGGGCGCCGTCATGGTGGTCGGCGGGGGAATCGCCGGAATGCAGGCGGCTCTGGATATGGCGAACTCGGGCTTTTACGTCTACATGATTGAGAAATCACCCGGCATCGGGGGGGTCATGGCCCAGTTGGATAAGACCTTCCCCACCAATGATTGTTCCATGTGAATCCTGGCGCCAAAACTGGTCGAGGTCGGCCGGCACAACAATATCGAATTACTGACGCTCAGTGAAATAAAAGATATCTCCGGAAAAGAGGGGAATTTCAGTGTAAACATTATCCGACATCCGCGATACGTGGACATGGATAAATGTATTGCCTGTGGGACCTGTTCTGAAAAGTGTCCGAAAAAGGTGGATGATATCTATAATGAAGGGCTGATTAAACGTAAAGCCATCTATGTCCCCTATTCCCAGGCCGTGCCCCTCAAATACGTCATTGATAAGGATAATTGCATCTATTTTAAAAAAGGGAAATGCAGGGCGTGTGAAAAATTCTGTCCAGCGGGAGCCATTAATTTCGATGAAAAGGAAACGGAAATCACCTTGAATGTGGGATCGTTAATCATGGCGCCGGGGTTCAAGTCATTTGATCCGGGCCGCTATGATACTTACCCCTACGCGGCCCTTCCCAATGTGGTCACATCCATGGAATTTGAGCGGATCCTCTCGGCAACGGGACCCTTCGGAGGGCATCTTAAAAGGCCTTCCGATGAAAAGGAACCGGGGAAAATCGCCTGGTTTCAATGTGTGGGGTCCAGGGATGTGAACCGTTGCGACAATGGCTATTGTTCTTCCGTATGCTGCATGTACGCACTAAAACAGACGGTCATTTCCAGGGAGCATAGCAAGGTTCCCCTGGATTGCGCTGTCTTCTTCATGGATATGCGGACCCACGGGAAGGATTTTGACCGTTACTATGAAAACGCAAAAGCAGAAGGCGTTCAATTTATCCGGTCCCGGGTTCATTCCGTGGATGCACTGCCCGGGACAGACGATCTTCTGGTGTGTTACGTGGATGATGATGGACACCTTACGAAAGAAACATTCGACATGGTGGTGCTTTCCACCGGGCTGGAGATCGACGAAAATGTCGTTGAACTTTCGAATCGCCTGGGCGTTGATCTTGACCCGTACCATTTCACCCAAACAGACAGTTTTCATCCCGTTTCCACATCGATTCCCGGGATTTATGCCTGTGGTGCCTTCACCGGTCCGAAGGATATTCCCCAGTCGGTCATGGAGGCCAGTGCCGCCGCATGTGCGGCCACCGAACAATTGGCGCCGGCGCGCAATACGGAAACACATGCGGTTACTATAATTGAGGAACGCGACATCAGAAGGGAGCCTTCGAGGATCGGGGTTTTCGTCTGCAATTGCGGGATCAACATCGGGGGCGTGGTCAGGGTTCCGGAGGTGGCGGACTTCGCAAAGACGCTCCCCAATGTGGTGTATGTGGAAGAGAACCTTTTTACCTGCTCACAGGATACCCAGGATAAAATGATCGCGGTGATTCGGGAAAAGGGATTGAACCGCGTGGTGGTGGCGGCGTGTACCCCCAGGACCCATGAGGGGCTTTTCCAGGAGACCCTCATGAATGCGGGGCTGAACAAATACCTCTTCGAGATGGCGAATATCAGAAACCATGATTCCTGGGTTCACGCCGACGATCCGGATGCGGCCACGGAAAAGGCAAAAGATCTGGTGCGCATGGCCGTGGCCAAAACCGATCTTCTGACCCCCTTACAGCAGACGGACCTGCCCGTAACACAGTCCGCCCTCGTGGTGGGCGGCGGCGTCTCCGGTATGACGGCGGCCCTCTCGGTGGCCCGCCAGGGCTACCCGGTACACCTGGTCGAAAAATCGGATTTGTTCGGGGGCAACGCGCTGACGCTCCACAGGGCTCACAAGGGTGAAATGGTCGCGGGCTTTTTGAAGGAACTGGTCCATGAAATCAAATCGGAAGGACTCATCACCCTTCACGAGAATTCCACCATCACCGGCGTGGATGGATTTATCGGTAATTTCAAAACAGAGGTCAGCAATGGCGCATCCAAAGAAGAAATAGAGCATGGCGTTGCGATTCTTGCCACAGGCGCCGGGGAATACAAACCCGACGAATATCTTTACGGAAAACATGGGGCAGTCATCACCCATTCAGAAATGGATCTGCTTTTTCTAAATGAAGATCCCCGAGTAATTAAGGCCGGGGATGTGGCGTTCATTCAATGTGTTGGATCACGGAATGAAGAGCACCCTTATTGCTCAAAGGTCTGCTGCACCCATACGGTACTGAGCGCATTGGAAATAAAGCGCAGGAATCCGGATGCAAATGTCTATGTCTTCTATCGGGACATGAGGACCTATGGGATTCGAGAGGATCTCTACCGGAAGGCACGGGCGGAAGGGGTCCTTTTTATCCGCTATTCCAGAGACGAAAAACCTGTTGTGAAGGCTGATGGCGACCGGGTGAAAATTATTTTCAGAGACCTGATCCTCAATCGGCAGTTGTCTACTCATGCGGATATCCTTTGTCTTGCCACGGCCATCGTTTCCCACAGGGACCATGGGCTCGCCCGTTTTTTCAAGGTTCCCATTGACTCGGACGGCTGGTTTCTGGAAGCCCACCAAAAATTAAGACCCGTTGATTTTGCCAATGACGGGGTTTTCCTCTGTGGCATGGCCCATTATCCGAAGCCCATGGATGAGAGCATCGCACAGGCCCAAGCCGCCGCAGCAAGAGCATTAACGGTCCTTTCCATGGAGACCATTCAAGTGGGCGGAATTGTCTGTTCCATTGATGCTGCGCTCTGTTCCGCATGTCTTGCATGTATCAATGTGTGTCCCTATGGGGCCATATCCTTCAACCCCGACAAAGGAGCTGCTGAGATCAACGAAGCCCTGTGTAAGGGTTGTGGCGCTTGTGCCGCCACATGTCCTTCCGAAGCGGCTGTTTTGATGGGATTCAACAATAAGGAACTTTATGCACAAATCAGGGGCGCTTTGGCGGCCTGATGTAATGTGGGAGGGGGGTCAAGTCTTTGATTGACTTATCTTTAACGGAAAAACAATCAAGGCATCAGACGTCATTAAGATAAGTCAATCAAAGACTTGACCCCCCCTGACCCCCCCTTTTCCGGCAAAAGATAATAAGGAGCGTATTGTGGAAGAAAATGGATTTGAACCCAAGATAATCGCGTTCATGTGTAACTGGTGCGCCTATGGGGCGGCGGATCTGGCCGGTGTCAGCCGGTTGAGCTACCCGCCCAATATCAGGCCGATCCGTGTCATGTGCTCGGCAACCGTGTCGCCCCATCACATTTTGAGAGCGCTGCAGGATGGCGCCGACGGTGTTCTGGTGGGTGGCTGACACGTGGGCGACTGCCATTACCTGTATGGTAATTACATGACCGTTAAGCGGATGACGTTTTTGCAGGAACTGCTGGGTCTTCTGGGCCTTGAAGGGCGTCTGGGGCTGTCATGGATCTCCTCGGCCGAAGCCCAGAAGTTCGTTCAAGTGGTTAGCGATTTTACGGAAAAAATAAGATCACTGGGGCCCAATCCGCTGCCCGCCTTTTCAGACAACCGAAAAGCGGCGGCTGCGGAACTGACGCAATTGGATTTTAAAGGAGATGGTTATGATCAACAAAGTCAAAGCATGGCTTGAAGACGGAACTGTTGATATTTTCCTGGGGTATAAAGAGACTGACCATCATCCCCTGCCGCACTGTTTTACCGTTGCACACATTGAAGATGTGGTGAATCTCGTCCTCAGCCCAGTGCGCTATCCCCTCGAAAAAATCGCCACCCATATGGCCGCCGTGGAACCGGACATAAAGATCGGAATGCTGGCACGAGACTGCAACGACCGGGCGCTGAATGTTTTATTTCTCTGGAATCAGCTAAAAGCGGAAAATGTGTGCACCCTGACGGTTAATTGCTGTCCGTCAAAGCTCAAGAAACATGGAGATTGTTCATATCTTGCGCCTGAAAAAATAGGGGCGTACAAAAAACAGGTGGGTGTGGATAATCATCTGGATCCGGAAGCGCTGGATTCTTATGGACAAAAAGAACGTCTTGACCGGTGGATGTACGAATTTCAAAAATGTATCAAGTGTTATGGGTGCCGGAATATCTGCCCGGTTTGTTTCTGCAAGGAGTGCAGCCTGGAGCATGATGAGCTGGTGAAAACAGGGCCGCTTCTGCCGGAAGTGCCGGTATTTCATATGGTCAGAGCGGTCCATATGGCCGGCCGCTGCATCGACTGCGGGCTGTGCGAGGCCGCCTGTCCCATGGATATCCCGCTTCGGCTGCTTTACGGGAAAGTCAATGAAATTGTGATGGATCTGTTCGGCTATGAGACCGGCAGCAGCATTGAGAATTCCCCTTTCAACATATTGGGGGCTACGGTCACACTGGAACCGAAACCGATTGAAGCTGTAAAGATCTAAGGAGTCAAAAAATGGACTGTCAATTAGTGCCATCGGTCTGTTCATACTGTGGAACCGGCTGTGGTGTTCTTTTTGAAGTGATCAATGGAAAAATCGTCGGCACACTCCCCATGAAAACCCATCCGGTCAACGAGGGAAAGCTTTGCATCAAGGGGTGGAATCTTCATGAACATGTGAACAGCTTCATGCGACTGAAGCAACCCCTGGTGAAAACCTTCGGTAGATTCATAAAAACCGACTGGAATGAAGCTATCCAGCTCACCGCCGATCGTTTCCGGGAAATTATCGATAAATACGGCCCCGACAGCATCGGCGTGCTGGTATCCGCCAAAATCACCAATGAAGAGAATTATCTGGCCCAGAAATTTGCCCGCGCCGTGATCGGAACCAATAACGTGGATCACTGCGCCCGTCTCTGACACTCCTCCACGGTGGCAGGTCTTGCCGCCGCTTTCGGAAGTGGTGCCATGACCAACTCCATTTCGGAAATAGAGGATTCGGGCTGCATTTTTGTCATCGGCTCCAATACCACTGCCTGTCACCCTTTGATTGCCAGGCGAATCATGAGGGCCAAGGAAAAGGGGGCCAAACTGATCGTGGCGGACCCGCGGAACATTCAGCTTTCCCGTTTTGCGGACGTGGCGGTCAATCAACACCTGGGAAGTGATGTGGCGCTCTTGAACGGAATGATGCACATCATCATCAAAAACGGTTGGCACAAAGAGGAATACATCGCGCAACGAACCGAAGACTACGATGCCCTTGAAAAAAAGGTGAAGGGATATACCCCCGAGATAGTTCGGAACATCACCGGCATAAGCACCGTTTATCTGGAGAAAATGGCGGAGTTCTATGCCTGCTATCCGCCGGCAAGCCTTCTCTACGCCATGGGCATCACCCAGCACACCACCGGTGTGGACAATGTGAAATCCTGCTCTAATCTGGCCATGCTCTGCGGCAATGTGGGGGTATACGGGGGCGGCGTCAATCCACTCAGGGGGCAGAACAATGTTCAGGGCGCATGCGACATGGGGGGTCTGCCCAACGTTTTGACGGGCTATCAGGCGGTTGCTGATCCCAATGTGCTTGAAAAATTCTCCAAAGCCTGGGGAACAACCCTTTCAGACAAGCCGGGTATGACCATTACCGATATGGTGCCGGCCATGTTGGAGGGAAAGTTGAAGGGGCTGTACGTCATCGGCGAAAACCCGAAATTGAGCGATCCGGACTGGAATCACCTGAATCATGCCATGAAAGAGTTGGAATTTCTGGTGGTTCAGGAGCTTTTCCTGTCGGAAACCGCCCAGGTGGCCGATGTGGTCTTTTCCGCGGCATCCATCGCCGAAAAAGATGGCACGGTGACCAATACGGAGCGTCGATGTATGCGAATCCAAAAAGCCATAAATCCCATTGGAAACACATTGCCCGACTGGGAAATTATTGCCAGGCTTTCAACGGCCATGGGTTACGAAATGGATTACGAATCCCCGGAGCAGATATTCAATGAAATTGCTGCTTTGACCCCAAAGAGTTATGAAGGCATGACCTATGAACGGTTGGGGCTTGACGGGCTCCAGTGGCCATGCCCGGATAGGGACCACCCGGGAACCCCATATCTCCACAAAGATCAATTTGCCCGTGGCAAGGGAATGTTTTTTGCCGTCGACTACAAGGATCCCGCGGAAATGCCGGATGAGGAATACCCCTATTTCCTGACCACCGGACGGATGTTCGCCCATTTCCACACCGGCACCATGACGAGGATCTCCCCCCACCTGGATGTGGAGCAGAAAACGGCTTACGTGGATATACATCCTGAAGATGCTGAAATTTTGGTTGTAAAGGATGGGGACATCCTAATCCTTTCATCCCGCAGGGGCCAAATAGAAGCACCCGCAAGGATCACAACCTCGGTGGAGCCGGGCACCGTATTTCTACCCATTCATTTCGGGGAAACCCCAACCAATGTGCTGACCGATGCGGAGGCCTTTGATCCCCTGGCTAAAATTCCAGAATTCAAGGTCAGCGCTGTGAAAATTGAAAAATTGATTGGATAAAAGGAGGGGGAAAGGCTCATGTACTACAATAAAGAACGTTCTGGGCCAATCAGACATCTCGGTCTTGGTCTCATTCATGTCTATTGAGGACAAGGGGTTGGTAAAACCACCCGTGCGGTGGGGCTGGCCATCAGGGCCGCTGGAGCGGGCCTCAAGGTCAATTTTATTCAATTCATGAAATCGGGCAATGCAGGGGAGGTGGTCATCTTTGCCGATATCGCCAATATTCGCTATCAGTGTCCGGGAAAGCACCCCTTTATTAGATCCGGTGGACCGGAAGCCGTTCACTACAACCATGCCGCCAAGGCATTCGACTATGCCATTGAAGCCTTAGCAGATGGGGCGCAATTGCTCGTCTGCGATGAAATCTTGAACACCCTCATTTTCGGCCTTTTGAAAAAAGAAAAAATCATCCAATTGATGGGTATGTGTCGGGGGAAGACCGAACTGGTCATGACCGGCGCCAGTACACCGGCGGATATCATCAAACAGGCAGATTATGCAACCGAGTTCAGGCAAATCAAACACCCCTACTACTCGGGCACCATGGCGCGACGGGGTATAGAATTTTAGTCGCACTTAGAACCACAGAAATGCATGTGTATCCAAAAGGTATTTCATTGGCTAAATTTCTCTATAAGGTCGTCCGGGAGGGGTGCATCAAAATCCTGGGAAACGAACATCTTGCCTTTAAATGATGCGGTTTCACTGGCCATTCGGGACCAACTCGCGTCCATTAACAACCGACCTGCCCGCCAATGGCAACTCCCGGCGCAGATTTACGATGTGTCGGTCGATTCGAACAATTATGAACGGCGCGGGAATATTTACATCAGAAAGCGTTTGGAGAGAGCGAGACGTTCTGATTGAAGGGTTTCAAAAAGACTACCGTCGACCTATAATGCTCAGCATATTCGGCATAAACACTGTAACCATTTAGAATAAAGAGGTAGCACCATGGGAAAAAAAGAGACCCGACCCACGGGTGGCGACGCCATCCTGAAACAGGAACACCAGATCATGGATCAGGTAGAAGCGCTGAAAGCCAGAATTCTGAGAATTCAGGCCGACGTACCATGCCTTAAAGAAAGTGTTGCGCTCAGCAGTCTGCTCCAGAAACTCTATGAAATCCGGGAAGAACTCAACCAGCTTGAGAAAGTTCTTTTGCAGACCCACCTCAAATGCTCCATCTCTCCCGGCATCCAGGTGCCGGGGCCGATCATTCTGGCCCTTTCCAGGTTGAGTGAAAAACGGCACGGCGCCATCATCGTAATGTCCCATGAAGATCGTCTGGATGATCTTCTTCAGGGGGGTACCGACATTGATGCCCCCATCAGCGTGCCCCTTCTCGAAAATCTTTTTTATCCCGGAAGCCCCCTTCATGACGGGGCAGTGATTATTAAAGACGCCCGAATTCAGAAAGCGGGCGTATTGCTGCCAATGGCACCACACTCCACCGAAATAGACCGGTTGGGACTGGCGACCCGGCATCGTGCCGCATTGGGACTGAGCCGGGCCAGCGACGCACTGGTCATTGTGGTATCTGAAGAAAAAGGATGGATTTCAATGGCGCTGAAAGACCAACTGTACCCGAACCTGGGCACCTTCGCCCTGCTTGAGAGCCTGGGCTCACCCCGAAAAGGATCAGATGATTCATGATGAACCAAAAGGAAAAAATAGGCTTTTGCTCCATAGGGGTCAATGTTCTGCTGGTAGGCCTGAAAGGGGGGCTCGCAGTCTTTTCCGGTTCGGTAGCCTTGATGGCGGATGCCATTCATTCCGCCACCGATTTGATTTCTTCCATCACGGTTCTGGCCGGTATCAAAATCAGCAAACGAAAATCCAAGAACTTTCCATACAGACTTTATAAGGTTGAAAATTTCGTAAGCCTGCTGACCTCCCTTTTCATTTTCCTGGCGGGAAATGAAATTGTCAAAACCGTTTTTTTTGAGCCCTTTACCCTCAAACGGGAATACCTTCCTTATGCCATGGGGGGGCTGGTGGCGGCCATGACCATCACCTTTGTTTTTTCCCGTTACGAACTGCGCCAGGGAAAAGGGATCAAGGTGAGCGAGTGGCTACTTGCAAAAGGCGTGGATACGGTCTATACCCCAAAAGGGTTTGAAGGAAAGGGACCCGGTCTCAGCTGAAAAACCGGCAACCCCAAACCGATAACTGTAAACCGCAAACGGTTCCCTATTGACTTTGCGCATTAGATTCATATACTGCGTCATCAGAAAAATATTGGAAAATGGAAGTTTATGGAAGACATTCAAAATCACAGAGACCACCGGAATATTGATATCGACCAGGTGGGCGTCAAGGGCATTCGGTACCCCATTACGGTTCTGGATAAAGACATGGGAGAACAGCAGACCGTAGCGGAAATCAACATGTACGTAAACCTGCCCCGCTATTATAAAGGCACCCATATGAGCCGTTTTGTGGAAATCTTAAATGAACACAACCGTCGAATATCGCTACAGAATTTCCCAAATATCCTTGAAGAAATGAAAGATCGCCTGGACGCTGAGAGCGCCCATATGGAAGTGCGGTTTCCCTATTTTATCAAAAAGTCGGCGCCAGTGACCGGCGCCACCGGGTTGATGGAATACAAATGCGCCTTTAAAGGGGCCTTGAACAGTGGCAGCGATCTGGTCATGATCATTCATGTGCCCATTAGCACCCTTTGCCCCTGCTCCAAGGAGATCAGCGAATTCGGAGCACACAACCAGCGGGGCGAAGTGCGGCTTCAAGTTCGGTTCAAAAAGTTCGTTTGGATTGAAGACATGATAAAACTCGTTGAGGAATCCGCATCATGCGACGTCTTTTCCGTTCTGAAAAGAGAAGATGAAAAATTTGTGACCGAAAAGGCTTACCAAAATCCCATGTTTGTGGAAGACATTGTGCGGGATATTGCCCAGAAATTGAGCAATGACCCCAATATCACCTGGTTTGCGGTGGAATCCGAAAATTTCGAATCCATCCATAATCACAGCGCCTATGCATATATCGAAAACGGCGAGGCCCAGAAGGCGCATGGACAGTGAGGAGGAAGCAATGGCTGACGACCTGAAAAAAATGTACAAAACCGTCATGGATGACCATTTTCCAATGGAAATTACCATTTCATTTGGGGACCAGGTTTTGACGTACCAAAAAAAATCCTGGAAAATCCCGGATGCGAACAGCGGCGAAATGATTGAAAAGGGTCTTCGATACGGTGAAAATCCGGGGCAGGAGGCGGCCCTTTACGAGCTGGTTCAGGGAAACCTCGTATTGGGGGCGTGTCAATTCATCGAGGCCGGGAGCGGCCTGGTTTCCGCCATTTCGGAAGAAGACATGCTCCAGAGCGGAAAGCATCCCGGTAAGATTAACCTGACCGATGTGGACAATGCCCTGAATATCATGAAGTATCTGGATGCAGGACCGGCCGCTGTCATCGTCAAGCACAATAACCCCTGCGGCGTGGCCTATGGCACCACCCTTGTGGAGGCCTATGAAAAAGCGGATATGGCCGACCGGATTGCGGCATTCGGCGGGTGTGCCCTCTTTAATCGGCCGGTGGACAAAGCGACGGCGGAACGGATTTCCGAAAATTACCTGGAAGTGGTGGCGGCCCCTGATTATGAAGCGGGCAGCGTGGAAATTCTGTCAAAACGAGCCAATCTTCGCATTATTCGCGTTCCCGGGATGGACCGGATTGCTGAATTTTCCGGGAAACGATTTGTGGATTTCAAGAGCCTCATCGATGGGGGCCTGATTGTACAACAATCACCCCTCAACCGAATAAAATCCATTCAAGACTTCCAGCCCGCGGTTGCTGAATACCAGGGGAAAACCTACGCCATTGAACGAAAACCCACAGGCCGGGAATATGCGGACCTCATGTTCGGGTGGCAGGTTGAGCAGGGGGTTACTTCCAATTCGGTCATTTATGTGAAAGACGGGGTCACCGTAGGTATCGGAACCGGTGAACAGGACCGGGTCGGTGTGGCGGAGATCGGTATTTTTAAAGCCTATACCAAATATGCGGATGCCCTCTGCTTCAAACGGTATGGCCTGCCCTATAAGGATCTGGCCCTTCAGGTTGAAAAGGGCGAGGCCGATGGCGACCGTTTAAATGAAATTGACGCGGAAACAACGGCGGCCAAAGGGGGTCTTATTGGGGCTTCAATGGTATCCGACGCTTTTTTCCCTTTCAGAGACGGCGTGGACGTGGCCATTAAGGAAGGGATCAGCGCCATCGTTCAGGCGGGCGGTTCCATGAGGGACTTTGAAGTAATCGAAGCCTGTAATGAGGCGAACCCGAAGGTTTCCATGGTCTTTACCGGGCAGAGAGCATTCAAGCATTAGAGCCAGTTTCAAAACGCCCCCTTTTGCCCGATCTCTGCGTCAGGCTCAAATTTTAATCCTCGAAATATTCAATATATTCCTGCGGTTAAAATTTTCGCCTTTCTTGATCTCGAACAAAATTGAACATTTTGAAATTGGCTCATTAATTTAATGGATCAAAAAGTGGGAGAGCAAAACCATGTATAACGCCAGCGACCTCAGGAAAGGGTTGAAAATTGAAATTGACGGTGAACCCTATGTGGTGACGGTCTTTGAATTTTCCAAACCGGGAAAGGGGCAGGCCCTTTACCGGTGCAAACTGAAAAATATGATCACAGGGGTCATCATTGATCCCACCTACCGATCAGGGGATTCCTTTAAACCCGCGGATCTTTCGGAGAGAAGGATGCAATATCTGTACAATCAGGATGATGAATTCTGGTTCATGGATGTGGAAAACTATGAGCAGTCCGTCTTGAAGGAAGATCAGGTGGGGGATGCCGGATATTTCCTCATCGATAACCTGGAAGTGGACATCCTTTTTTTCGGGGATCGACCCATCGGCATTACCCTGCCCAATTTTGTGGACCTCACGGTGACCAAAGCCGATCCATGGGCCAAAGGAGACTCGGTCACCGGCGACACCAAACCCATAACCCTGGAAACGGGCTATGAGCTGCGGGTCCCTCCATTTATTGAAGAGGGCGGCAAAATCACCATTGACACGCGGACAGGGGAATATGTCACACGGGTCAAGGAATAGATCTTCGAAGGATGAACCGGCAGCCTTTCTAAAAGCAAAACCCCACCTGTTACCGCGGGCACAACTTGTTCAAGGCATTCGAGCGTTTTTCATCACCCGTGATTACCTGGAAGTGGAAACACCCCAGCTGATTACCGCACCTGCTCCGGAAACCCATATTGAATCCATTTCCGTCCACGACCGCTACCTTCACACGTCGCCGGAGCTGTGCATGAAACGGTTGCTGGCCTCAGGTTTTCCGAAAATTTTTCAAATTGCCAGGTGTTTCAGGGGGGGGGAAAGGGGAAACCTTCACCTCCCCGAATTTTCCCTTCTGGAATGGTATCGGACGGGGATTGACTACCGTAACCTCATGGAAGAGTGCGAAGAACTGTTCCGTTTTCTGGCTCACCGGCTTGATCTGGGGACCCGGCTTCACTTCCGGGGATTGAATATTGATCTGGATACCCCCTGGGAGAGGGTTTCGGTCCAAACCGCATTTGAGCGATATGCCTCCCTTTCCCTGGATCAGGCCCTTAAAAAAAATCATTTTGACCAGACAATGGTTGAGGAAATCGAACCGCACCTGGGGATGAAAACCCCCACATTTCTCTATGACTATCCGGCCTCACTGGCGGCACTGGCACGATTGAAGCCGGAAACCCCTTCCATTGCGGAACGATTCGAAATATATGTGGGGGGGGTGGAGCTGGCCAACGGGTTTTCAGAATTGAACGATGCCCATGAACAACGAAAGCGATTTGAAAAAGAACTCGAGGAAAGGGCCCGGTTGGGAAAGAACGTTTCTCCCATGCCGGAACGATTTCTGAGTGCCCTCAAGAACATGCCCGAGGCCGCCGGCATTGCATTGGGACTGGATCGTCTGGTCATGATTTTTGGAGACGCCCGCACCATTGATGAGGTGGTTGCTTTCACACCGGAAGAGGTATAGGAACTTTAGGGGTATCAAAAAAATGCAAGCTGACCTTGTTTCCAGGATCAGCTTGCACATTTGGAAGGGGGCAATCGATATTTTAAGGAGGCTATGCCAAGTCTCGTGCCCGTATGTCAAGAAATACTAGCAATATTCATGCCGAAAACTTGTCACCATGTTCCGCTTTTCCGCATTATCAATCTCGAACTATCTTTTCACACCCATTATTGACGGGTTAAGGTGTATTTTCTAACCTGGTATAAGATCCATGATGGTCAACCCATCCCGGAAAACCGTTTAACGCTTAACAAGTGTTAAAAATTTTAGCTTAACAATTGAACGCTTTAGGAAATCTTTGGCCCAAAAGGCCACCAGGGGCAGGTTTTTCCTTGTTCATGATTTTCTGACTTCAGCCGGGGGTTGTTTCAAGGAAATATCCCATTTTTTCATATATTTCCATATGGCCGTGCGGCTTACCCCCACCCGCCGGGCCACCTCGGCTTTGTTCCAATGGCATTCGTTCAAAATATGGAGGAGGCTTTCACGGGTGAGCTCTTTTCCTCGAGCGACCCTGCCTTCATTTGAAATGGTTATCTTTGGCGCCACCGGGTGGTATTCAAATTGTCGGACCTCAACGGGCAGGTCAAAAATATCCACGCTTTCGCCATCGCACAGGACAAAGGCATGTTCAATGGCATTTTCCAATTCACGCACGTTTCCGGGCCAGGTGTAATCCATAAGAATCCGCATAGCCGACTGTGAAATACCAGACACCCGTTTTCCGGTTTTTTGATTCTGAAGACGGATAAAATCGCTGATGAGAAGCGGGATGTCTTCCTTCCGCTTCCTTAAAGGGGGAAGATGGATGGGGAACACTTTCAGCCGGTAGTAAAGATCTTCACGAAAATTGCCATTTTTTACGAGGTTATACAGGTCTTTGTTGGTGGCCGCAATGATCCGGATATCGATCTTTCGCTTTCTGGATTCGCCGACACGTTCAATTTCCCTCTCTTGCAGTACCCGAAGCAGTTTGAGCTGGATAAACGGGCTGATTTCTCCGATTTCATCCAGAAAAAGGGTACCGCCATGGGCCTCTTCAAAGCGTCCTGCACGATCACGCACAGCACCTGTAAAAGCGCCCTTCACATGACCAAATAGTTCACTTTCCAACAGCGATTCCGACAAGGCGCTGCAGTTGACACCCACAAACGGGTTATTTCGCCTTTCGCTGTTGTAATGAACGGCGCCTGCCGCCAACTCCTTGCCCGTACCACTCTCGCCCTGGATCAGGACAGTGGCTTCGCTTGCAGCAACAGCCTTAAGAGCGGAAAAAACCTCCTGCATGGGATGGCTTTTTCCAATGATGTTCTCAAATCTATGACGTTCGCCAAGGCGAAGGCTGGCCTCTTCCGCCTTACGGCGCGCCATCTGCAATTCAGTCAGATCCGTGACGGTCTCGACCACGCCTTTGATAAAACCCTGTTCCCTGACCGTTCGGGCGCTTTTCACCACAGAGATGTCATGACCATCCTTGTGGCGCAGAAAGCATTCCTTGGCATCGACGGCGGATTGTTCAAAAATACCGCACTGACCGATCCCGGTGGGACAGGTATTGGAAAAACAATGGCTGAAGTTGAGAAACATGCAGGGTTTTCCAATAGCTTCCGCAGCACCATAACCGGTAATACGTTCCATGGACGGATTCCACGAGGTTATTTTCCCTTTGTCATCCAGGGTAAATACGCCGTCAGCCATGGCTTCCAGCAGCAAGCGTGCGAAATTAGGATCAAGAATATTTTGAATGCTGTTTCTATTCTCGGACATGTGCTTTCTTCGAATTTCCGATTTTTTCCCGTTCCATGCTTGCCGTTGGGCCCGTTACCGTAACGTTACAAAACAATCGAAACGTTACCGTCATTATAAGTAACGGCGCCGCTGTTTGTCAATCCATGCTTGATTTTCTCTGCCATCATCGCATGATTCATTCTAATAAATATTTATTTACTGTAATTTTATGGCTTTATGTCCATTCAAATTCCGCTGCTGTGGTTTTATCCCCATATTGGCACAATTATTGGTTACGTCTTAAATCATCAACCTATTAAAAATAAGGAGACCGAGCATGGCACTCAAAACAATGCAATCAAAAGAGGAATATGAAAAGGCCATTGAAAGCGGTCTGACACTGATGGATTTCAATGCCCCCTGGTGCGCCCCCTGCCACACTCAGGAACCTATTCTGGAACAGCTTTCAATTCAATATGAAGGAAAGGCGTCTTTTGCGGCAATAAATGTGGAATCAAATCAAGACATTGCCGCATCTCTTGGCATACAGGGCATTCCCACTATGATCATTTTCAAAAACAACAAGGAAATTCAGAGATTTGTTGGGGTACAATCCGAAAACACCCTTTCGGATGCCATGGACAAGCTCCTTTAAAGGCATCCCATGAACAAGAAAAGCAGGAGAAAACCCATGGAAAAAATGTATCCGGTAAACCACCCCATAGAGGAGATATATAATGGAAAAAATTTCATTTTCAGATATCAGTATTGTTTCCTGCGGCACCATGAACCTTGAGTTGAGTCATCTCAGACAGGAAGGCTTCCTGGATGCTAAAAAAATCTTTTACACCAAACCGGGGCTGCATCAAAACTGTCATGAACTGGAAAATCAACTGATTTCACGCATCAAAATGGCCAGGGAAAAGACGGACAAGGTCATCGTGATCTACGGGGGCAAATTCTGTTATGTAAATGTCGATGAGCCCACCCGCACCATGCAGAAACTCATGGAAGAACAGGGTGCGGGAATCGGACGGGTACAGGCCACCCACTGCATGGACATGATTGCCGACGAGGCGACCCGCGACCAAATCGCTCAGGAGCTGGCCGGCAGCGAAAAGGTCTGGTGGATGACGCCTGGTTGGCTGGAATACCGCTACCAGGTGTTTGAAGGGTGGGATCAGAGCATCGCCAACGAAAACTTCCCCAAACATACAGGCGGCGCCATTGTCCTGGACGGCATCGGTTATGTGGACAAATTCATGGCCGAAAAGCCGGAAGAATTTCTGGAGTATTGCGACTGGATGGGCATCCCCATGCAGGGATATCCGGTCTCCCTGGATCGGTTCAAATCGCTTCTACTGGAACAGGCAAAGATCCTCAGCTCACTTTAAACCCTTGCAAGAATGGATTATCATAACATGGAACAATATCAATCGAATCGTTTAAAATATTTCCCCATTACCCTGTTTGCCTCGGTGATGGGACTGGCAGGACTTTCCATCGTTTTGCAGAAAATGGCCCATGTGCTCCATTTCAGCACTTCCTGGGGCATCACCCTGTTGTATCTGGTCAGTGCTTGGTTTGTATTCTTGAATATCGTGTACGGGCTGAAATGGATCAAATACCCCGATGAGGTGAAGGTGGAGTTTAATCATCCCGTGCGCATGCATTTTTTCCCGGCCTATTCCATCTGTTTTCTCCTGTTTGCCATCGCATTTCTGAGCGTCAACCCGGCTATTTCAAGGGTAACATGGTGGATCGGCATCGTCATCCACCTGTTGCTGCTTCTTCGGACCCTCTATTCCTGGTTTCACAAGAATTATAAGGTTGCCACGTTCAACCCTGCCTGGTTTATTCCCGTGGTGGGGCCCATTCTTGTGCCGGTGGCCGGGACCCAGGTGGCCAACCCGGAAATTTCCTGGTTTTTCTTCAGTGTTGGGATCGTTTACTGGATTGCGTTAATGGCCATTCTCTTGTACCGGGTCATTTTTCACGACCCGCTTCCCACCAAACTGGTGCCCACATTCTTTATCTTGATAGCACCCGCCGCCGTGGGGTTCATTGCCTATATCAAACTGACCCATTCACTGGACCCCTTTTCGAGAATCCTTTTTTATTTTGGAATTTTCACTGTGTTAATGCTGTTCACCATGGTCGACAAATTTGCGAAAGTCCCGTTCTTTATTTCGTGGTGGGCCTACACCTTTCCATTGGATGCGGTTACGCTATCCACGGCGCTCATGTATGAACTGACCCATTTTGTATTTTTCAAAGTACTGGCGGGAATCTTTATGGGATTTACCATCCTGATCATTGCGTTTGTGTTCGTCAAAACCATTCAGGCGGTCAGTCGAGGACAGTTATGCGTCCCGGAGTCATAATCGTCAATGAACCCAAGTCGTGCTTTTTCCCCAGACAACTGTGAAAATTTGACAGACGCCCGGCCAAGGGTAAGATAAAGCAACAAAGGAGAGGATTCATGAAGTACAAACTTCTAATTTTCACGTGTTATGGCGGATGTGCAACAGGCGTTTCAGCGTCGAAAGCATGTATAAGGATATGGGAGGAACACCCGGATGATATTAAGATCGGTTGCCTTCCTGCTGTAATCGTGCCCGGGAAATTCAAGGCGATCATCAAAAGCTCGAAAAAGCGAATGCTGATTGATGCCTGCCCCATACAATGTGGCAAAGTGCTTTTTGAGAGGGAGGGGATGACTGTAAATCGTTACGTTGAACTGACTTCGGCACTCGGCGTCAAAAAGGCGAAGAAACTACCTTCGGAAGATTTTGAAGAAGAGGTCTATCAGCTTATCAGAAAAGAGGTGGAGACTCTTTTACAATCTCCGAAAGGAGAAGCATGAGTTTAGTAACCGCAAAGGATGTTTCCAAAACATACATGACCGGCGATATCAAAATTGAGGCCATTAAGGGTTTGAATTTCGAAATAGAGCCAGCCTCTTTGCGCTGGAGTTATGAACAAAGATTCTTATCTTTAACGTGGAACTGGAGGTCACATGGCTATTCTTGATGATTTAATGTCCATGTTGAACTTTGATGCTGTTGTGAAAGATATCCGCCAGGGGTTTTTTCATACCGGTGTTTTGACTCGAAACTGTGGGCTAGCCGCGACGCTTCCGCGGGATGCCCTCCACCAAAAACCACCGATGATCAAGGAACCTGGGTTCTTATTGGACAAAGACCCTCGGGAACTGGCCCAACTAGCCTGCTCCCAGAGCATCCTTGAGGCGGCTATCGGTATGGCCACAATCAACTCCCTCCTGGAAATCGAAGAGGATTCCTGTATTGAGCTCAATGCCGCTGAGGTAATCAAGGAGAAGGGGAAAGGGAAGAGGGTGGCTATTGTGGGCCACTTTCCCTTCATTCCCAAGGTTCGCGAGATTGCGAAAGACGTCTGGGTTATTGAGAAGAACCCAAAAGAGGGCGATCTCGATGAAAGCGCGGCAGACAACCTGATTCCCCAAGCCGATGTTGTAGCCATCACTGGGACTGCTTTAACGAACCATACCCTGGATCACCTCCTTGAACTCTGCAGTCCGGGAGCCTATGTGATTCTGCTGGGCGATACCGCGCCGCTGGCCCCGCTTCTTTTTGACTACAACGTGGATGCCATCTCAGGCACAAAGGTGGTGAACACCGAACTGGTCTTGAGATGTGTCAGCCAGGGAGCCAATTTCAGGCAGATCAGGGGAGTCAAGCGGTTGACCATGATCAGATAGATTATTTTTCCAAACAGATCACTCGTGGTCAAGTATGACACAGTGATGAACCAAAAAGAGAAAATAGGATTTTACTCCATCGGGGTCAATATTTTGCTGGTGGCCCTCAAGGGGGGGCTCGCCTATCTTTCCGGCTCTGTTGCATTGGTGGCGGATTCCATTCATTCCGCCACCGATGTGATTTCTTCCATCACGGTCCTGGCCGGCATCAAAATCAGCAAACGAAAATCCAAGAATTTTCCTTACGGCCTCTATAAGGTTGAAAATTTTGTTTCCCTGCTTACGTCCCTTTTCATTTTTCTGGCAGGATACGAAATTGTCAAAACAGTCTTTTTTGAGTCCTTCACCCTTAAGACACAATACCTCCCCTATGCCATGGGGGGGTTGGTCCTGGCCACGGGAATCACATTTGTATTTTCTCGATATGAGCTGCGCCAGGGAAAAGCAATCGGCTCGCCCAGCCTCATTGCGGACGCCAAACATATTCGAACAGACATGATGAGCTCCTGCGTGATTTTAGTTGGCCTTGTGGGAGGGTTATTTGACCTGAACCTGGACCGAATCGCGGCCATTCTGGTGGTCCTGCTCGTTTTTAAGGCCGGCGCCGGGATTTTTATCGATGCCTTTCGCGTACTGCTGGATGCCTCCCTTGATTTTAAAACCCTGGACCAGGTCAAAACCATTATTATGAAAGACCCCGGGGTGGTTTCCATCAACGGGTTATGGGGAAGAAACTCCGGCCAGTATAAATTTATCGAGGCCGATATCATCATCAAGGCCACGGATCTTGAAAAAGCCCATGTGGTAAGTCAACGGATTGAAAAGCATATCAGAACGGCCGTTGCCCATGTGGACCAAATCCTGATTCATTACGCGCCGCAAAAGCGGGAAACCCGCATCGTGGCTGTTCCGCTCCAAAATGATCGGCGGAACATCTCCGAACATTTCGGTACTGCCCCCTTCTTCTATGTGGCCAAGGTCCGGGAAAAGGACGGGATCCTGCTCTCGGAGGCCTATGAAACCAACCCCTTTGCCGGCGAGGAGAAGGGAAAAGGGATCAAGGTCAGCGAGTGGCTCCTTGAAAAAGGAGTGGGTACGGTCTATAGTCCAAAAGGATTTGAAGGAAAGGGGCCCGGTTATGTCTTTTCCGACGGCGGCGTGGACGTGATGTTGACCGGGAACAAAAATCTAGTGGCGATTCAGCGTGAGATACAAAACAAAACTGAAGCTGAAACGCCCCTGTAAACCATGAATTGAAAGGAGCAAAAAGAGATGATCGATGTAGTGGTGTTTCACAGCGGCAATCCCGGCTGAAGGAGTTGCCAGGCGGCCATAGGCGTGGCCGAAAAAACCAAGGAAACCATGGGGGATGCCATAAACCTGAGCATCTTTACCAATGACTCAATGGAAGCGATGAAATACAAGATCAGAAGTGCCACCAGCGTCTATGTAAACGGGGAGCAACTTCCCCTGGAGACGGCGCTTTCCGCTGAAAAATTGGCGGAATACCTGAAAGGGCTTTAAACCTGTTGGCGAAAAGAACATTTTCTATCCACGGAAAAGGTGGAAGCAGGAAAGTTCAATGCTCACAGGCGTTATACAAATCCGGACCGGATGCCGAGCAAGGGGTGATGTCATGCAGCACAAAGAGAATGTTTTGAGAAAAGCCGTTTTTTGTTTCATCATCGTTTTCCTGACACTTCAGTCCGGTTTCGCAAATGCCGTTGAAGACAGCATTCATATTGCCATGCCGAATCGTCCGAAATCCCTGAACTATTTCGACGCGACCGATGCCTGGTCTCAAAAGGTTCTTCGGCTTTTCCACATGTCGCTTTATGTTAAGGGGCCGGTGGATGGAAAGATGATCCCCTGGCTGGCGGAATCCCCGCCGATTCCAGGGGATCAGCCCAACAGCGTCACCATTCGACTTCGAGAGGCAAAATGGGATGACGGGTCGCCGGTGACGGTGGCGGATTTGATGTTTACGGTAAAGACCATTCAAGAATTCCAGGTCCCCGGCCATATGGAAAAATGGCAGGACGTGACAAAAATGGAGGCACTGGATAAATGGACCCTGCGCTTTACCCTGAAAGGACCCAGCCCCGGCTTTTTTAAGCGGGCACTTTTCGCGCCCTTTGTACAGAAAAAGAGATGGTCGCAGATGGTTCTTTCGGCCCGGGCCGCCCATGATCCCCTTAAAACCCTTACGGCCTTTGCACCGCGGACCGTATGCAGCAATGGTCCTTTTTTTCTGCAAACCTACACCGAGCCATTCTTCATGGTGCTCAAGCAAAACCCCCATTTTTTGGGTCGAGGGCATGAAATAGAAGGCATTTCCGTGGGCCCCTACTTGACCACCATCATTCTGGATTTCAACCAGGATGTTCACAAAGCCCTGAACGAACTGGCAAAAGGCAAAATAGACTTTATCTGGTGGGGTCTGCCCCTTGATTTTATACCCCAAATTTCCAAAATGCCCCATGTAACGATCTATCGCACAGACCGAACCGGCTATGACTATCTTGCCTTTAACCTGGAACGAGTCCCCTACAGTGATCCCGCGTTTCGCCGGGCCGTGGCCCTTTTGGTGGACAGGGACCAGATTATCAGACGGATTTTAAAGGGGCAAGGCACACCGGTATACAGCGTCATTCCGCCCCAAAACACCTTCTGGTCCAATCCCCATGTGGCGGAATCCGGCGCAGGATTGACTTCGGAGGAACGGGTCCACCAAGCCAAAATGATCCTTCAAAAAGCGGGATATTCCTGGGACAAAGCGCGTCTTATCCTGCCCGACGGCCAAAAGATAAAGCCCATGGAAATCCTGACCACCCGGGGCTGGCACAGGCCCTTTCGGCTAAAAGTGGCCCTGCAAATCAAGAAGACCCTGTCAAAAATCGGCATCCCGGTATCCACACAAATGCAGTCCCTGCACCAGACCATTGCACACCTCAGAAAAGGGGACTTTGATACCTGCATCATGGGATGGGCCAACCTTTCCGATGATCCGGATTATCTCAAGACCTTTTTCCACAGCTCGGAGGCTTTACCGGGCGGAAAAAACCATGCCCGTTTTCGAAACGCCGCCTTTGATGAACTGGCGGAAAAAGCGTCTCGGGAAAGGAACCCGGACCAAAGAAAAGCCCTGGTTTTTGACATGCAGACACTTATTGCACGGGAAATTCCCTGTATTCCCCTGTACACGGGACCCAGGGTAGAGGCGGCCCGAAACGATCGTTTCCAAGGCTGGGTAAAGATGCCCGGGGGCATCGGCAATCTCTGGTCTTTTGTTCACCTGAAACCGATCAAATCGTTGGGGGAAAATCAAAAATGAAAAAAACCCTGTTTGTGATACTGCTTCTAATCCTGACCTTTTGCATCCATACGGGTCTCTCCATGGCCCAAAAAACCAATTCCGGTCTTCCCAATCACCAAAATCGTTTAAAGGGACCCTACGCGAATGGCATGGCGGTGACAAAAGACTGCCTCAAATGTCACCGGAAACAGGCGGATGAAATACTTCAATCGGCCCACTGGTTGTGGCAGGGACCCAGCCCCCATGTGCAGAGCCACGAGCACCGCACGGATCTGGGCAAACGTGCTCTCATCAACAATTTCTGAATGAGCCCCATCTCCAACTGGTGCAGGTGTACCAGCTGCCACGCAGGCTACGGATGGAAGGACGAAAATTTTGACTTCACGGATCCCACGCGCATAGACTGCCTGGTCTGTCACGATACCACGGGCACATACGCCAAAACACCCACGGGCTGCGGGCATGAAAAACAAGGTCTCGATCTGGTCAAAATCGCGCAGCAGGTGGGGCTTCCCACCCGCGCCAATTGCGGATCATGCCACTGGTTCGGCGGCGGCGGGGATGCCATCAAGCACGGAGATCTGGACAGCACCCTGAAGCATCCCACCCCTTTGCAGGATATTCACATGGGCGGCCAGAATTTCACCTGCCAGGAATGTCATGTGACCCTCAAGCACAAAATCTCGGGTAGCAGCGCCACCTCCGCCGTCAGCGAGGGGCGCGTCTCCTGCACGGACTGTCACGACAAAAAGCCCCACGATGATGATCACCCCCTGCTCAAAACCCTGAATGCCCATTGTGACACCGTCGCGTGTCAGACCTGTCATATTCCCACATTTGCCAGGGACAAACCCACCCTCATGTTCTGGGACTGGTCCAAGGCGGGAAAGGCCGTTGAACTGTTGCCGAAGGATCCCGACGCCATCGCCACCCACAGCAAAGAGAAGGGCGTTCTTATCAAACGACAGAACGTTCAGCCGGTCTACGCCTGGAACAACGGCAAGCATCGGCGGTATTTGAACGGGGATGCCGTGGACCTCGATGGGGTCACGGATCTGAATCCACCCGTGGGAGACATCAGAGATCCGAAGGCCAGGATCACCCCCTATAAGCTTTTTTCCGGCATACAGCCTGCCGATGCCGAATACGGCTACCTCATTGTCCCTAAATTGTGGGAGGGTTTCTGGACGCACTTTGACTGGAACCGAGCCGCGGCGGACGGCATGAAGGAAGCCGGGCTCAAATACAGCGGCAAAATCAAATTCGTCAATACCCTTATGCACTGGCCCATCAACCACGGGGTGGTTCCCAAACAGAAAACCCTCTCCTGCACCCATTGCCACAGGCCGGACGGGGTCATGGATTTTAAAGCCCTCGGTTACCCAAACGACCCGGCCGTCTCCGGGGGACGGTTTGAAAAAGGGAAGCCATAACCAATTTATATTGAGCACGGGCTTTCAAATATGACATAATGGCATCATGAAATGTCCACAATGCCGATTTGAAAATCCGGAAGATATGAATTTTTGCGGGAACTGCGGTCAGTCTCTGACCGCAACCCCTCAGCCCGTTTTTCCTGACTACACCAACCGTTCCCCCAGGGAATACACCCCGCGCTTTCTTCTGGAAAAAATACTGGTTAGCCGTCCTGCCCTGGAGGGTGAGCGAAAACACGTTACCGTTTTTTTTGCGGATGTGGCCGGTTTTACCTCCCTGTCTGAAAAACTCGATCCCGAGGACATCCATGACATCATGGATGGGTGTTTTGAAATTCTCGGACAGGAAATCCATGGCACGGGCGGCTCCATCAACCAGTATACGGGGGATGGGGTCATGGCGCTTTTCGGCGCGCCCGT
>FLOH01000313.1_pt1 | contig 118324 bp, 104 predicted proteins | sample 756751 | NCBI WGS metagenome assembly FLOH01 (sample SAMEA4026879, study PRJEB14308) | marine metagenome | biome: coastal water; material: water | depth 74 m
AGTATAAAGACAGTACGCCTGCATGTAAAAATTTAATTGTGTTGATTACCATCTTCCTGGTCCTGATGTTTCGTTACTACCATGAATGGCACTTTTCAGGCCGGGTAAGCCGGAATGGCATAGATCACAGTTTTCGATGGTCCAGGATATTTCACCATTGTGGCACATGCCGCAGTATTTACCCTCGGTAATTTCGCCCATCGTAATATCATTGCCTCCGGCGCGCATCTTGAACCCCAGTTCGTTATGACAGACTTTGCAACGAAAGCGAATGCGGTGGAACCAGTGCGGGAATATAACCGGTCGCATGCCTTCTTTTTCTGCACGTTTGTTGATCACGACGTCACCATACTCGGCAACTACGGGGGCTGAGAAACTGATAAAAAATACCAGAGACAGGCTTAGTATGATTCGTCTGACTAAAGATTCTGGTGAATGTGTGGTTTTGTTTTTCATACAGGTCTGTATGGCTTACCGGGGCTTTCTGTTCTGGATGAAACCTTTTGGCTGCACCCCCGGTTTTCCGGTGAAGACATTTCTGGCCACGCTATGGCAGCGGTTACATTCGGTCAATGGAAAGGCGACTGCACCATGGCAACGGCCACAATATTCACCATTTAAAATGGCAAACATATTGATCGGGTTTGCCCCTACTTTTTCCTTGAAAATAACGTCGTGGCAATTTTTGCAATCCAGCCATTCGGTATGCGGGGTATGTGGAAACATCACCATCGGCATTTCGCCGGTATTGCCCATCACTATATCCATTTCCAGGGTATTCACCTGAGTGTCTGAAAACAGAGTTGATCTTGGCTCAATGTAGTGCTCCTGTAAAGCATCAACCCATGAAACCAGATTACCGGTATAGTCTGGAGGCAGCAGACTGAGGGCTTCTGCCGGTTGCTGTAAGACATGGATGGCTGGTGACTGCGGATCATGCAATTGATCATTTTTTAGTGCCACCCATTTTGCTTTCTGGGCAAACAGGGCCGCTGAAAGTGTTAACAGTAAAATGCTTAGGATGAGCTTTTTGTTCATGCTAAATACGGCTTATCCGGGAATATAAATTCCAGCACTGCGAATCGCTCTGACCAGTTCTTTGGTGGAGCTTTCCAGTTGCTGAATAGCTTCTTCAAAACGCTTCTGCAGAGCCGAAATCTCTGCCTTTTCTCTGAAAGCATTGGCGTTATTGGTGAATTCTTCAACTTTTTTCTGGGTATATTCCGAGCTAGCCCGGTCATCCAGTAATAGCTTGATGAGCATTTTATGGGTGTGATTTCTATCCAGTTCGTATTGATACTCTTCTTCCGGGTTGGCGAAATTGAGACTTCTGACCAGAGTCTGACCACCGCGTAAGGATTCAATCGAAACCTTTAGTATTTGATAGGCTTTATCAAGTTCAACCCTGGCGTTTACGTGCTGTCCGTCCTTCAGTAATTTATCTGCCTGGATCACCAGAGTATTAATCTGCTCATTGGTTTTATCCTTGCAATCGCATTTTTCCTTTTCATCTGCGATGCGATTAAACGCGCTGGACAGGGTATTTATCGACTCTTTTCTTTTGTCGTAGTCGGCCTTGAGTTTTGCGTTATTGAGTGAGCTGGGAGTCGCCAGTCGTATCGCCTTAAACATGGTTTTAGTGGACTGATTGATCAGCGCTTTGGCTTCCTCATCATTGCCAATCTTGTATTCATTCCGGGCCTGGTTAAACAGACCTTTTGCCAGTTTGTGCAAAGCCTTCACTTCATTGTCGGCACTTTTCAGAACCTGTTGTGCACCTGAAGAGGTGTTAATTAATTTATCTACCGAGCCCAGTCGAGGGTCGAGCTCGGAAGAATCGGACAAAACCTGAGTGCTGATCAACAATAGTGAAGTCAACAGAATATAACGGAGTGTGTACATTGTGATTATCCCAATTATCTAAATTCTTATTCCCATTACCTTGAGTGCGTTCGACAGATCCTGTATCGATTGATCGAGCACCTGAATGGCTTCCTTATGCTGGTTATTCAACTGAAAGGAATAAGCCTGAAAGGTACCTGACTTACTTTTATCCAGGTAGACATTGATTAAACTGCTGGTTTGTTCATCAAAGGCTTTTTCGTTTAATACTTTTTCAACAAGCCCCTGAAAGTGCTGGTTACGGCTAAGCATATACTCGTATTCCTCTTCCGGGGTATCAAATAAATAGCCATAAATAATGGTACTTTTATGTTTGTTTTTCTGCAGCAGAGCGGACTTAAGACGGTAGGCTTTATACAGTTCTGAAGTTCCTTGCTCAAACTCTTCATTGGATGCAAACAATTTTGCCTGTTCGATCAGTTTATCAATTTCCTTTGACTCTTTATCGAGGCTATCCCGGTCCTGCTGTGAAATATCCTCTGACCATTCGGGCAAAATGAACGCTTCGACCCGTTTAAGATTTTCCCGGTAGACATTCTGATTAAAGGCTTTCTTACTTAATATTTGAGAGGCCGTTGTGAGATCCCGGATTACCGAGTCGATAATGGCATTGCATTCCAGCCAGTTTTTTTCATGTGCGCGGTTAATGGCAAGGCTAAAATTAGCCTGTGCCTTTTCCATTAAATGGCTAGCATCCGTGCTATTGTCCGATTCATTATATTTAGACAGGCTGGATTTTAACATTTGCTGAGCCATCGTAAATTTCATGGACAGCTGGTTATTTCCTTCACCAAAGTCCACTGAATTGATATTTACTGTGTCCAGACCCTGTGCAAATGCTGTGCTTATAAAAAGCCAGCCTGTTAGTATAAATGTTAAATGACTCATGACGTTCCGTACCTGTAATTTATGTAGTCGTTATTTTTTTGCTGTCTTGGCCTGCGAGTGACATTTCCGACATTCAGACACAGGGAAAGCTACTTTACCATGGCATACCCCGCATTTCTGCCCGAGTAGTATCGAAGCCATACTAATCTGATTAGCCCCTTTTTGTGGAATAAAAATAGCAGGATGACAATTCGAACAGTCCAGCCATTCCGTATGCTGTTTATGCGGATAGACAACATTCGGCATTGATCCTTTGACCTCACGAACAATATTTAGATCCATAACTACCGGCATTGCATCGGGATTAACGCGATCGTAGCGAGGGTTTATTTCACCATTATGCAAGGCTTTTACCCAGTCTACCCGGTTGCCTGAAGTTGAATTGGCTAAAGGCTCAAAGGCGACCCTTGGCTTCTGTAACATCTCTGTACCATCGTTTTCCGGGTCATGGATGCCATCTTTCGACTGCGGTGGGTTCCATTCGGAAGAGGGTGCCATCAGGCGATTAAACTGGTTGGTATTTTTATAGGACTTGGTGGCCGTTGCTGGTTTGCTTTTCGGTGCCACAGTAGCCGGTTTTTCAGCCGGTTTCGGAGTGGAGGCTGTGGTAACCGCTTTTACCCCGGTTCTATCAGCGTAGTTTGGGAAACCGGCCTCGGACAGCATATAGGCAACGGTCGCTATGATTTCTTCATTTTTATAGGCCGGGTTACCGCCTTTCGCGGGCATGTTATTGAAACCGTTCAGGGCATGCTTGACCAGCGTTTCAAATCCCTGTTGCTCACGTTTAAGCCAGTCGGCGTTATTGCCAAACTTGGGTGCGTCAAGAACGCCTGATGCGTGACATCCAGCACAGCCGATTTCGTATACCTGTTTTCCGTTTTTAATTTCCTCAGCATAGGCTGGCTGCAGGGGGGTAAAGGCCAAGAATAAAGGTGCCATGATCAGAGACAGGTAGAGATAAAGCGACTTATAGCCTGGTTTTTGAATACTCATTTCTTTGTGCCTCCTGTGGTGCTAGCTGCAGCGGGTTTCTGGTTGGTTAACAGTTTTGATATGGTGCTTTCATGCACCTGTGTCTCAGTTCCGGGTTTTGCCGAATGACATAGATTACAGCTCTCGACAGACCATGCGATTTCCCCGTTATGACAGGCACCACAGTACTCACCATCGATGATCTTGAGCATGTTGATATCGTTGCCACCAGCCTTGAATTCGAAGCCAAGGTCGGCGTGACAAACCTTGCAACGAAAACGAATTCTATGGAACCAGTGAGGGAAAATGACGGGTCTCATACCCGCTTCTTCAGAGTAGTTATTGATCACTACATCACCGTATTCGGCCTGTGAAAGTGTGGAAAAAAACATTATTATTGGTAACAAAACCGATAATGCCAATATTTTAATACTCATAGTTTATGCTCCTGTTATAAATCGCCAAAGTTTCTTGTTAGTTGTATTAATATTAATCTGTCATATTGATCATCATTCTTAACATAATCTAGTTTAAAGCGTGACTCAAAAAGTCCTACTCGATAAACCAGTTCATTTTCCCATGAATTATCATTCGATGAATCACTGGCTGCAACCGAGTCCCTATTGTTGGTGGAGCTCTGTGCACTAAATTTTAATTTGGATTTGTAGGTCAACTCTGGGGTATTAAAGACGCGGGTTTTAATCAGATTCAGCTGGCCATTACTATTCTGGGATGTGCTGGTATCCCCGCTGGTTTCAATCCAGCTTTTCTGCAGGGTCATGCTGGCCAGCAGGGTGGTATTTCTGCCGTAGCGATAGTCATTGGTAATCTGAAGGTTCAATAATTGAAATTTCGACTCATCCAACGAGCTGCTACGCGAGTCTGATGCGGTTAAGCGAATCGAAGTCTTATTCAGGAAGGTCGATTCGGACCAGTTTATGGTGGCAGAGTGATTGAGGCTGGTGGAGTCTCTGCGCGAAGTTCCTGTGCTGTAGCCGATCGACTGGGATAAACTGGTTTGAATCTTATTTTCCGGGGTTAGTAAATAGTCCCTGGATAGCGAGTGCCCCAGCTGAGTAGAAAGACTGGTGGCAGAATCTATGCTATCTCCATGCGTATGATTGACGCTGGCGGAACTATTCCAGTTATACAGACCCTGAGACGTTTTGACCGATTCAGAATTGTATCCTGCACTGCCAGATTCTGAGGCGGCTATCTGACTTTCATCCCCAATCTGGCTACGACTCACATTGGCTGACTGAGTTAGCGTGACTCGTGGGCTATAGTTATAAATCAATCCCTGATTAATGTTTATGAATGGACGATCGGTTCTGGCAACCTGGGTATCCAGTAACGCAGGGTCTTTCTGTTCTGTCGTTTGTTCGAAATCTGAGATTAGAAAGTTTCCCGTTACGTTGAGTTTATTATTATCCTCCGGGCGCCAGGATAAAAAACTGGAAAACTGATTTTCAACCGTATCCACCGTATTATTAATGAAGTCACTGTGAGACTGGGTGGCTGAAGCCAGGTTTTCCCAGCTTAAATTTCGGTTGCCTGAGTACGAGTGGCGACCGGTGACCGAATAGTTGGTGGCGTCGTTATTCTTTGGCGACTCGGTAGTGGCGTAATCAACACTGCCAGAAATATCGTTTTCATCCATTCTTTTTCTTGCAGAGAAGTTAAAGATCTCGCTCAAAAAGGTTTCCTGAGCGATATCCTCGCGCGTGGTCTGTTCAATATTGGCGTTATAGGATTCCCGACCGTCCAGGCTGTCATATTGCTGGCGGAGTCCGATGATGGTACTGGTGGTGGTGCGATTGATGAGTTTGTCGGTTAAATCATTCTGACTCTGACTGGCGTAAAGGGTAAAAGGAAAGCGACTACTCGGGAATAGATTTAACTGGAATTTAGCATTGATAAACTCACTTCGAGTTGGCTCTTCTTCGTTAAACTGCTGTTCATTCGTGGCAAATGAAATCCCGCCGCTGATGAGTGCAAACCAGGGTTGCCAAATATAACTATTGGCATTGATCGTGGCGATGTTTAACCAGCCTTTGGAGCTGCTATTGCCGTCCCCAAACTCACGCTCGCTATAGACTGATGTTAAGTCACCATAGACTCGTACCGGGACCTGGGTAGTCGCTTGGCTGGCCTGTATTAGCAGCATGATCAGGATTATGCTTTTTATTAAACAGGGGAGTAGTCGATTATGCGCATGCACGACTGTTAATCATTGGACTTGGCGTATAAATCAACATTAATAAATATATCGGCTGATTTTTTCAGGTTTGTTACGTAGTCCTCCCAGCTCTTATCCTGCAGCTCTCGGTATAGAAGATCTTCAGCGCGCTGACTAACTTCTTCAAAAGGTTTTAATTTTTCAGGATGAACACCATTCAGGCGAAAAAGGGTATAGCCTTCGAGTACGCGCACCGGGTCGCTGATTTCGTCTACTTTAAGGTTGTTTACTGCAATATTGGAGTCACCTTCCAGCATGCCCTGATGAAGATAGCCAAGATCTCCGCCATTAACCGCGCTCGGGTGTCCTGAATACTGTTTTGCAATGTCGGCGAAAGCTTCCCCGTTTTCAATGCGTTGCTTAAACTGCTGGGCCGCTTTTTCAGCATCGATCCAGGTTTGACTCATAGAGGATGGCGGGACAGATAGTAGTAACACCGATACCCATACCCGTTTCGGCTCCGTAAATTTTTCCGGATGTTGTAGGTAGTAGTTGCGGACGTCTTTCTGGTCAGGTGCCTGGATCGACTTAATCTTGATTTTCATTTGTTCAATCAGATTTTGCCGATTTAAATTATTAATCATATTCGGCAGAACTTTATCCTTCTGGACTTTCCATTCCGGATCATTGCGGTATTTTTCGTCAAATTTTTCAAGCCCAGCCTGGATTTTACTGTTGTCAGGTTTGAGCCCCTGTTTGATGGCGTCCTGATGCAGCAGTTCCTGCTCGACGATGTCTTTACCAACCTGTAGTTGAAACTCTTCCAGTTCTTTGGCGGGAACTTCGCCATGGTAATATTTATAGCGCACCGCACCACGGAAAATTTCCATAAACTCACCGTACAGGATTGTTCTATCGTTGATGCGTGCGAAGACCTGATCGTTGGAGGGGGGCTCTGCACCAAGTACTGGGAGTGAGGAGCTACCGAAAAGTATAAATGGCAGATAAAGAGTTATGATTTTGAAGAAAGATTTTAACCGCATAATAAAGCCTTTTTAGTTTTTACAGTTCTGAGAGAGTCCGCATCGACCGTTCGAAGATCAGAATTTACATTTTTCATTTTATTCGATTTAGTCTGTCAGTGGTATCTAAAATGTAAGCTTACCATTGTTATTACTGAAAATATTTCATAAGTAAAATCAAAGGTTTGAGTTTCTAATTGGTATATATTGATAATTTATTAGCCTGACTCATTTTTTTGCTTAAAAATATAAAATATGTTGAATTTTATAGCTTTAAGATTTTGACAAAATTTAAAAGTTCAGTTTGGGAAATATAAAAAATTGAGCCGGAATCTTTATTGCGGCCAAAAAAAAGCCCTTCAATGATTTCTCAGAGAAGGGCTGGTTTAACTGCCTTATGTTACATTAGTTTACTTGGTGTGACAGGCCAGGCACACAGCACTTCCGGCATTAGAAACACGCAGGAAGGTAGAGTTTGTAGTATGTGGATCGTGGCAACTAGCACACTCAACGAAAGGCTGAGAAGCACCGCCATCGATAGCCGCTACAGTACGAGTGTACAGCTGCATATCCGTTTTTTGACGTGTTCCGTTAGGAGTGGCTTCAGTATCAACCCACCAAATAGTGTTGCCATTGATGATCTGGTTTGATGCAGTCTTGAAGTCTGGGTCACGAGTTGCAACAGCAGGTGTTGCGGCTGTTAAGTTACCGCCACCATACTGGATACCAACAGGGTGATCATTGGATAGATCTTTGCCCAGATTAACGATACTGTTTGTGATCGCGCCAACAGGAGTCGTAGTTGCTGCAGGACCTGTCCAGGTGCCCGCTGAATAACTAGTGACTGTTGCACCTGAGCCAGGAGCATTCAATACGGTATCCATTGCCTGGCTACCATCGTGACAGGAAAGACAGGCTAAAGACACTGAACCTACAGGAGCGGTTGCACCGTCAAGGCTGCTTGTTCCTAATGTATCGTAGGTTGTATAGGAAGCTGGAGCTGCCAGTGTTTTGTTCCAGAGTGGAACAGACGCAGAAGTATCTGCTCCATGAGGAGTATGACAGAATACGCAAATCTCAGCGGTGCCGCTAAATGAGTTCACTGCATTAACTCCGCCACCAGAACCTAAGTTATGTCTGGTGTCGGCAATACCTGCTGCCATTGCGCTGCCTGCCGTCATTAGCAGACTGGCTGCTAATGCAAGCTTGCTTGCGGTGAAAATTAACTTTCCGGGTTTCATAGTAAATACCTCTAGTGGAAAATGAAAAAATTTTAGTAAATATGCTGATATCGCTATCAACTTACCTTGAGTTATTAGTGAGCAACTATCGTGCCATGATTGAATGGGGCGCTAAAAAAGAAGGTAATTGTGAATAACCTCATTAAAATGCATGGAAATATTTAACTCTAACGCTAAATATAGGGCCAGATTGAGGGCGTGTAGGGGCTTCACGATGACCGGCGCTCTCATAAGCGGGAATAAAAGTGATCTATAATTCCCATAAACAGGATAGGCGGGCCTGTTCTGTACTGATCGAGTGGTGTCGTTATAGAAAAGATTCAATTAATCGAATGTTTTTAGGAAAAAAATTGAGCTGGATGGGATGATATTTTCTCAAGCAGGGCTTTGGTTGGTTTGAATAAGATTGTAAAACATCACCTGGTTATTAATATTTTATAAATTAATGGATAAAATACATTAATAAGCTTTAGATCTAATTAAATACATACAGAATTTTAATTAAAAATATGTGAACTGCATCGCTGTTTTGGCCTTGTTTTTGTTCACGGGACGTGTCAATTAGGGTTGATTGAGTTGAATTTAATCATGGCACCTGTTGTGTGATTGATAGCGCGGCGCACCAAAAGGCTTAAAAGCCTGCTTCCGTTACGGTTATGCAGTTTCTGTCTAAGAGGTAATGGCGGATCATAGTTATAGTAACTTAAGTTAATTTCCCATAATCTGGAAAGTTGAATAAAGCGGTTATTCTGGAACTCGAACATTTGTGTTGGAATAAGTTTGCAAATGAGGGGCGAGCAACCTGGTCGTCGTCTTATGTATTCTGAAAATGGGTTAGACCCTGCATAGCCTGGCAGGCTTATGCAGGGTGGTCTATATTTTATGGCAGTCGGTTCTCTGCTGTTCAAATTAGTCTGAGCAGGGGTAACGAATCTAAATCTGATTAACCTGGATTGCGCCGACGAAAAATATCTCATCGAATGTCCGGTTCAGCGACTGGCTGGAAAAGTTATGCATCGGTGACGATCCGTTCCAGCTGATGCTTTGACCGGGCGTGACTTTGCTAACAGGGGCTGCAAGCCATATCTTTTTACCCTTTTCTTCAACCTGGATATAGCTATAACCTGCGGCATCCATAGCTTCAGTGACTATGCCGGTGTGTCCTGTGGCTATCATCGCAGCGGCTGGTACTACTTTGTCGACAAATAATATTTGATCAAAAGTACGGTTCATCGACTTGCTGGTGAAATTCCTCATGATGGCGTAATCATTCCAGGCAATCTTGTCATCGGGTTTAATCGAGGTAATCGCTGAAGCTATCCAGAAGATGCTGCCATTGATGTCTGTTTCGATATAAGAGTAGCCGCCCAGATGCTGTACGCTTTTAACGATGCCATTGTTAGCGGCTGGTGTGGTGGCAGTAGCTTGAGTTTGAGTTGCGGGGGCGACGGGTGCTGCTTTCTGTACGGGGGGTGGAGTCGATTCCGCTGCAGCAACGGTGGGTGCTTCGTCCGAGCAGGCAGACAGTTGGATCAGGGATAGCAGTAGAAGTGATCTGGATAGCGTTTGCAGCTTGCTTGATTTTTTATTCATGGAGGTTACCTGATGAATGTAATGATTAAGTTTGTGGAAATAAATAATGAGCCGATTAATCTATTCATGATTTCTGTCGGGTCATAGATGTACATTACTTTGCCTCGGGTTTAGGGGCAAAGAACCCCTGGTTTTCAGCCACAGAAGCAGGCCTGAAAATGTCGACCTTCTTGAAGTACTGGTCAACCATATAGACCCTGCCGTCTTCATCCACTGCAAGGCCCGAAGGTAGCATGAAATTAGCGGCTCCAAATATACTGTTTCTCTGTCCGATGGGCAGTAATAGCTGTCCTTCGGGATTAAAAATCTGGAAGTTTCCAAAGGCGGCATCGGCAACGTAAATATTACCGTCTGCATCAGAGCCTATACCTTTGGGCCTGGAAAACTGTCCACTTCGACGCCCAATGGTGCCGAAAGTTCTTAAAAACTCACCTTGCTGGGTAAATACCTGGATGCGAAAGTTACCCCCGTCGACCACATACAGGTTGCCATCGCTGGCGATGGTCGCTTCTCTGGGGAGATTGAGTTCACCTTCTTCATTGCCGCGTTTTGAGATATTGTAGAGAAACTCGCCGGTTAAGGCGTCAAATACGACGACACGGTGCCAGTCGCTTTTAACTCCGCCCGTGTCTACAACGAATACTCTGGTTCCTTCCGGATTGACTGTCAGCCCTGCCGGTCTACTGAACATTTCGCGGCTTCCAATGGTGCGCAGGTATTTGCCATCACGATCGTACACCACAACATGTTTCATGCTGGAATCGCATACGTATAATGTGCCCTGGCTATCGACATCCAGCCCCATCGGTTTGAATAGCTCACCGGGGGATGAGGCGCCTATTTCAATAAACTTTCCATTCTGTTTGTCGAATGCCATGACCATTCTTTTCAGGGTGTCGGATACAAAAACTCGGCCCTTGTGGACGGTCACGCCAAATGGTTTTCCCATGCCGGTTCCTGATCGCGTGCTGCCGGTTACAAAGCGTTTAAATGCAGAGTCTTTATCTTCTATTTCTACGTCCGCGCTACTAATCAATGTTTGCTGGTAGTAAAACCGAGCTTCATCGGGTGGAGGAGGGAATACCGGGGCGACGAACTCTGCCTGATCGGGCGTGGATGCACATCCACTCAATCCATTGATCAGGGTCAGGATGAATGCGAGGTACAGGGCGGTACTGAATTTAGTAAGTTGCATATGTCTACCGGGAAATCTTCTCAAAACGCTTTTAGTGGTTTAATAAAGCAAATACAGTACCAGAAAATAGGAATACATGGCACTATACTTGCTGGGTTAAATAATTACATAAAGTAACGAGTTAATTCAGGTTTAAAGGCTCTGAATAGTAGTTGATATAGGTTGTTTGTGTCACATCATTTGAAAATAGTTAAAGAATTAAGCTGAAGGTTCGCGCATGAAATATTTTATTTTCCCCCTGTCCCTTGCGGTGATTGCAGCCGTATTAACGTTGCCGGTAAACGCCGCTGAGGTTGATGCCGGGGCTTTGTATCAAGATTACTGTTCGGTCTGTCATGGCGATAAAGGCGATGGGCAAAGTCATGCGACGCAGGGTATGGTGCCGCCTCCCAGAAATTTTACCAGCCCGCAATCTGCGGTTGAGCTGAGTCATGAGCGCATTATGGCGGCCATAAAAAATGGCGTTCCCGGCACGGCTATGTCGAGCTGGAAATCGCGACTATCCGATACCCAGATTGCAGAAATTTCTAACTTTATTCAGCAAAAATTTATGCTCCCGACGACTGTTACCAGTGCCTCTGAGGGCAGTCGAATCTATGCGGATTTCTGTTCGGTATGTCATGGTGATACTGGGAAAGGTGCGGTCTGGGCCACCAGTGGGCTGAATCCTCCGCCGGTTGATTTTAGCTCGGCGGAAACTCAGGCCAAGCTGGATCGGCAGAGAATGATCAAGTCGGTTTCATTTGGACGGGCGGAAACTGCCATGACCGGCTGGGAGCATCGACTTAGTCCGGCGCAGATAGAAACGGTGGTTGATTATGTTATCAATACATTCATGTCTGCCAGTTCGGCAAAAATGGTATCAGCTGATAGCTCGAAGGATAGCGCGAATGCGCGTGCAGATATGTCTCAGCCCCTGCCGTTTGGCTTGCAGGGAGACTCGATTAACGGCGCTGCATTGTATATGAGCAATTGCTCTGCCTGTCATGGAGCCAGTGGGGATGGGCGCGGCCCGAGGGCTTATTTTATCAATCCCAAGCCGCGAAATTTCCTGCATACTTCTTCGCGTGCTGCGCTGAACCGTCCTGCACTGTATGATTTTATAGCCAAGGGTAAATTGCGTACGGAAATGCCGGCCTGGGAAAAAGTTTTTGATCGCCAGCAACTGGCAGATGTGAGTGAGTATATTTTTCAGCAGTATATTCAGGATCATTAATCCCCTGACTTTGTTGTGAGGATATTGATAGGCAGTCTGTGGGTACTTTGCTGTGGCTTATTGTTGCACGGAAGTCTGCTGGCGGCGCAGCAGCCGTTGAAGCCGAAAACAGCAGATAGGCTTGAGCAGGGACGTGAAATCTATAATTTCCGTTGCTATTTCTGTCATGGGTATTCAGGTGATGCACGCACGCTTACTGCAACCTTTGTAACGCCGTCGCCACGCGATTTCACGGCCACGCCGCGCGATAAGTTGTCGCGCCAGCAAATGATTGACGCGGTTACCGAGGGTAAGCCCCAAACCGCGATGACGGCTTTTTCCCGCGTATTGAATGCGCAGCAGATTGAGGCGGTGGTGGATTTTATCCGGCTTGAGTTTATGCAGAATAGAGCGCTCAATACGCAATATCATACACTCGAGAATGGATGGCCCGAGCATGCCCGCTATGCGATCGCCTTTCCTTTTGCAACGGGTGAAATTGCGCTGGATAAGCCCTGGGAAGAGCTTTCCGAGGAGCAGGCCAGTGGCAAGCGACTGTTTCTTGCCAGCTGTATCACCTGCCATGATCGCTCACGTGTGGTTGATGAGGGTTTGGTATGGCAAAAGCAGTCGATTTCCTATCCACGCAATAACTATTCACATACCCGTATTGACGCGGTGAGCGCGGCCAGTATTTACGCACAGCACGATATTTCTCCAGAAACGGCTGAGCTGTCTGAGAGTGCCGCCAGTGGGAAGGTTTTATGGCTGCAGAACTGTGCTTTTTGTCATGCCGCGGATGGAAGTGGGCAAAACTGGATAGGTAGTTTTCTTGAGCCTTCCCCGCGTGACTTGAGAGATCGGGTGTTTATGTCAACCATGTCGCGCGATTTACTCAGGCAGAGAATTCGCAACGGCCTGGTTAATACATCCATGCCGGCCTGGGGACAGGTACTGAATCATGAGCAGATTGATCACGTTATTGATTATATTTCTGATGCATTCTATCCGCTGAAGGATTGAATAAAGTGATTTGTTTGATGCTGATATCGTGCAATTCACTCTCGAAAATGAGAATATAGCCCTGTTAGTTCCCGGATAAGAGAATTGCGCTTGGGCGGATTTTTATCAATTCCTGTACTGGGTGCTATTACCGGCATTTTCAATGTGGCATCTAAATTGCTTGATCAATACTTACATGACTTGATGTCAGATTAAAATTTGACCTGTAGTGCGCTGATTATTTTAGCATTTTTTCAGTTAGGTTCCGGCTCAATTGCAGGATTACTGATGCACCAGGGAGCCCTTAAAGATTGACCGGGTTATCACTTTATAGAATCTGAGTAATGCAATGACTGTGACCGGTTTTTATCACATTGAAGCAGTGAAGTAATGTCGATTTATTCCGTGACAGTAAACCGGGTTATTGTTTTACTGGTTTCGCTCTCATTTTTAAATTGCTGTGACTCTGGCGCTCGGGGAAGACTGAAGCCAGGAGATACCTTTCCGGTCTCTTCTCTATCAGAGCTGATGGGTGGTGAAGTCGTCGCACAAATAGCGGGTAAAACGCTGGTAGTAAATTTCTGGGCAAGCTGGTGCCCTCCCTGCCGCAAGGAAATGCCCGCTCTACAGGGTCTGGATGACGCCATGAACAGACAGCATTTTCGGGTGATCGGTGTGTCTGTCGATGAAGACAAAAACCTGATGCGTGAGTTTTTGATTCAACATCAAATACACTTTGACAATTATCATGATGCTGAACGGCAACTTGCCTACGAAACTCTGGGTATTCGTAATTACCCTGAAACATTTATCATTTCGCCCGAGGGGCTTATTATTATGCGCATTGTCGGTGAACAACCCTGGAATAGTGAAGCCGTTCATAGCCTGCTGGAAAGAATTCATAAGGGTGACCAGTATCCGCTTAAAAGTCTGGGTCCTGGCTGAGCATGAATATGAAACAGGATTTTGAGCCCAGAACTGAGACGCCGGTAATAGTGAGCGAGTCAAAGCCCAAAGGTGGTGCTTTTTCTTCCCTCAAGTCCAAAGGCTACCTGTTTAATATATTGCTCATTTCCTATATCGCTTTTATCTCTGTATTTGTACTCAACCAGCGCCATAAACCGCTGCAGCAACTTGAACAGTATCAAAAAATTCAAAAGGCACAGGAAGCTCTGGTGCAGGCCGATCTGGCTGCATTCCATCTGGTAACGGTGTTGTTTTCTGATGTGTCCCAGTCTGACCTGAAAATGGTGGTGGGTTATTTTTCGGGCTTGCGTGAGCAGTACATCAATTTACAGACCTGGTTTCCGGAGCAGGCGGAATCGTTCCGCATGCTGGTCGAATCGATTCCATTGTCGATGGAGGAACCCAATAGCGATAATTTAAGAAAAATTCAGTTCCATCTGGCTCGCACCAAATCGGAACTGGATCGATTGATGGCGCTTAACCGGGTACGTCTAGCGAGTCTGGTGGAGGATTACCGCTCACAAAATGATTCTATGGTGGTGATCACTTTAACCCTGGCCATCATCGGTCTGGTGTTGCTGGGTACTATGATAAATCTGTTTATCGGCAAGTTGAAAAAAGATTTACTGGCACTACAGCAACGTACGGCTGAAATAGTCCTGGGCTATCGAGGCAAACCGCTGCCGGTTTACCGTCAAGATGAAGTCGGTCAGTTGACAGAGGGTGTCAACCATATGGCAAAGGCTCTGGCTGAAAGAGAGCATGCGCTGGAGATACAACGCAGTAAATCTTCTTTCATGGACAGAATGGTCGCGATTGATTCGCTGGCCGGTGGTATCGCTCATGAAATCGCAAATCCGGTGACCTGTATTTCCGGCCTGGTAGAGGAGTTGAAAAGCGATAAGGATAGTCATTTAAGCGAAGAAGCCCTGCAAAATATTGAAACCCTATTAGGCTATACCTCAGGGTTGGTACGCCTGACCCGTGAGTTATCCGTTTTTGATACGCATAAAAGAGATGAGTTTGAATGGCTGGATGTAAATCAGATGATTACCAGCACCTGCAATATCGTGCGTTACGATAAACGTTGGGCAGGAATCGATATCCAGATGGATCTGGATTACTCCATTTCAGCGCTATTCGCTTCTATCAATCAACTAACACAGTTAATCAGTAACGTACTGGATAATGCTTTAGATGCGGTGCGTTATCTAAAGGACCCGAAAGTGGTGATCAAAACGCAGCAACAGGATGATGAGCATTTATTAATTCGCATTTCAGATAACGGAATCGGTATTCAGCCAGAAATTCTGGAGCATATTTTCGATCCGTTTTTTAGTTCAAAACCGGAAGGGCAGGGAACGGGTCTTGGTTTGGCTATCTGCTGGAATATTGTAAAAGCACATAACGGCACTATACAGGCTACGACTGATGTCGCACGCGGAAGTGTAATAAGCATAGTTTTGCCGCTTAATAAGGTAGGCAACGAGTCATGAAAGATAAAGACAAGCAATCAAAAAAGAATTTAAACCAGGAGTTGAGTCTGGTGCGAAATGCGCTGGAAAATAGTCAGCGCCAGCTGGATGATTTTGGCAATACCGGCTCCAGTGAGACGCAGTGTAAAAACTATGCCTATGTCGTAGAAAACGCGCCGATTGCGGTGGTGATTACCGATGCCAAGGGCTTGATTGAGTTTGTTAACCCCAAGTTTGAAGAGGTGACCGGGTATAAACTGCATGAAGTGGTCGGTAAAAATCCAAATTTCCTTAAATCAGGAGAGTCCCAGTCGGAAGACTATAAGGACCTGTGGGATACCATCTCTACGGGTGATCAGTGGAATGGTGTGTTTCATAACCGGCGTAAAGATGGTGAGTTATTCTGGGAGCGAGCGGTAATCACCGGGATCAAGGATTCGAATAATGAAATCACGCATTATATTGCGATTAAGGAGGATATTACCGAGATCAAGGATGCTCGTCGAAAGCTGGAACAGGAGCGCTTGAAGATTATCCAGCAATCCAAAATGGCAGAGATTGGATTGCTAACGTCCGGTATATTGCATGAAGTCGGCAACCCGATTGCTGCGATTCACGGTCTGGTTTGTGACATCAAGGATTTAAGTAAACTGATCAAGGATATGGGGTTGCGTCAGTTAATGACGAAACAGCTGGATCAGGTCATCGGTGAGGTCGATCGAATTACCGGAATCACCATGGATATTTCCGAGTTTTCCTATTCGCGCCATGCCAGAACGGAGCTGCTCGATATCAATGCGATGATAAATACCACCTGTCGCCTGATTCAGTACGATGGGCGCTGGTCGCACATCGATTTACGCGTGGTGCTGGATCCCGACTTACCGCCGGTGTATGGCACCAAGGATCAGATCACGCAAGTTTTAATCAACCTGCTGAGTAATGCTGCCTATGCGGTAGAGCAGGTAATGACACGCAAGTCATCGGTACATATATCCACCTGTTTTGATGAAGAATATATCTACATCAACATCAAGGATAATGGCTGTGGCATTGAGATGAGTATCTTGCCAAAAATATTTGAAAACTTTTTTACCAGTAAGGGCCCCGGCGAGGGTACTGGTCTCGGTCTGGCGATGTGTAAATCGTTGCTGGACAGTCACCGTGGCTCGATTGACATAACTTCGCAGGTAGGGGTCATGACGAATGTCTGTGTTTCACTGCCCATTAAATACAGTCCCAAGGATTAACCGCTATGCCATCTTTACAAGTTTTGATCGTCGACGACGAACCTGCCCTTCGACAGATTCTGTCTAAAACAGCCAGCAGCGCCGGCCACTCGGTAAGTGTCGCCGCAAATGGGGTCGAAGCGCTGGATCGCCTTAGTAAAGGCGATGTGGATGTTGCTATCTGTGATATCCGCATGCCCGATATGAACGGCATCGAAGTGGTCGAAAAAACATTAAGTGCGGGCATAGAAACCATCTTTCTAATGATGACCGCTTATGCTTCAGTAGATACCGCGATCGAAGCGATGCGTGCCGGAGCCTATGATTACATGCTCAAGCCGCTCAGAAATGAAGATGTGTTGAACCGGCTGGAACACCTGTCTGATGTCATTCGCTTACGCTCTGAAAATGAAGTGTTAAGAGAAATGGTGATGGGGCAGGAAAAAAAGGTCTGCCAGATGGTGTCGCCGGCCATGAAACTGGTGGATCGTCTGGTGAGCAAGGTGGCACCAACCGATAGTACGGTGCTGATTACCGGATCGAGTGGTTCGGGTAAAGGCGTGATTGCACTTTCAATCCATAAGAAAAGTACCCGTGCCAATAATTCATTTATTCCGGTAAACTGCGGGGCGATTCCTGAAAGCCTGCTGGAAAGTGAGTTTTTTGGGCATACAAAAGGTGCCTTTACCGGCGCGGTGAAAGCCAAAAGAGGGCTGTTTGCCGAAGCCGATCAGGGCGCTATTTTTCTGGATGAAATCGGTGAATTACCGCTCAATCTGCAGGTCAAATTACTGCATGTGATTGAAGATCAGGAAGTGCGCTCCCTGGGTAGTGAACAGGCGCGTAAAATAAATGTACGAATCATTGCTGCTACCAACCGTGATTTAGAGCAAATGGTCACCGATGGAACTTTTCGGGAAGATCTTTATTTTCGACTGAATGTGTTTCATGTGCCACTGCCGCCTCTGTCCCAACGCATTGAAGACGTGCCCGCATTGCTGGATTACTTTATCGTCAAGGAAAGTAAAAAAATGAGTCTGGAAGGTGGCATAGAGTTTTCACCCGAAGCGAAGGCCCATTTGCTCAGTTATGCCTGGCCAGGAAATGTGCGTGAATTACAGAATGTGGTGGCCAGATCTTTGATACTGTGCGAAAACGGACGCATCGAGCTGACCGATCTGCCGCAGAATATCAGCGATATTAAGGATAATGTTATGGGTTATCCCGGTCTGGTAAAAGGGTCGCTTAAACAGCAGTTGCATGCGTATGAGATTGAAGTGATTAAAAAAGCGATCGAAGCCGCTGAAGGTGACCGTAAAGCTGCTGCCAGTGAGTTAGGGATCGGTATTTCCAGTTTATATAGAAAGCTTGAAGGTGAAGCGAATGATAACCAGAAGTCGAGTTGAGATGCCCGCAAGAATGAACGCCTCAATGTATTATTTAATCGCCACATTACTGTGGTTGCCGTCGCTGAGTTCAGCTGCCGAGCCGGATTATATTGAACAGGGCAAACAGGGAATCGAGGCTTTTCGCGTCGGTAATCTGATTCAGGCCATGGATTTACTCGGTAAATCAGCAGAAAAAGGCTACGCACCCGCTCAGGCAACACTGGCCTATATCCTTGACAAGTCTGAAGAGGATGACGCTGCTTTCAAGCTGTTTCAGCAGGCTGCGGAGCAGGGCTATGCAGAGGGTCAGTTTGGTCTTGGTAATATGTATGCAAAAGGAGAAGGTACGGCAGTGGATACGATTAAAGCCGGTGAGTTAATCCACCAGTCCGCAGTGCAGAACTATATGCCTGCGGTGAGGGCTTATGCGAGGGCACTCGAATATGGCACTCTGGGATTCACTCAAAATCCACAGCAGGCGGAAGTACAGTATCAACGTTGTCATGCCGCTGGTGATAGTGTGTGTAGTCAGCGTCTGGCGCAGGCTTATAAAAATGGTGAGCTAGGACTGGCAGTGGATATCAACCGCTCAACGCAGTTAACCCTCCAGCTCAATCAAAAAACAGAAGAGAAACAAAATGCGAAAAAATAATCGGCTGCTACTGTGGTTGCTGCCTGTAGTGCTTTTCCCGTCGCTGCTGATGGCGGCCAGTACTATTGATGGGCAACTTGTTTATGATCGTAATTGTGCCATGTGTCATGGTGCGCAGGGCGTAAGTGTGATGGCGAGTGCTCCCAGCTTCAAACGCGGAGACGGCCTGTTCAAGTCTGATACCTCATTACGGGATCGTATCCGAACCGGTAAGAGCGCCTGTCCACCATTTATTGGCAGACTCAAGGATCAGCAAATCTATGATGTCATTTCCTACCTGAGAACCCTTTACCCATGAAAATACTGCTTAACATTGGGCTGGCTTTTTTTAGCTTTATGCTCGTCTCATGTTCTGATCAGAAGCCTGAACAACAGGCTACGGCGACCGTCAGTCCGGTTACTGCAGCGGTGCCCGCTCACAAACCTCGCGCCGAGATTCTGGACGTGTTTGAAGTCGGTAACGAGGTGTATGTACGCTCACTCGCGGTCGAACCGAAAACCGAGACACTGTGGGTGGGTACTTCGCTCGGTGTGCATGAAGTCAATCTGAAAAACCGTCAGGTGGTCAATACCTATACTCGCGATCATGGTCTGGCCAATGAATATGTGTTCGGCATCGGCATCGATGAAGATGGCTATAAATGGTTTGGCACCAATGCTGGCGGCATGTCCAGTTTTAAGGATGGTGACTGGAAGACCTATTTTCCGATGCATGGTCTGGCCGATTACTGGATTTACTCTTTTGCGAATGATCCGGACGGCGGTTTGTGGATTGGTACCTGGGCCGGGGCTAATTATCTGAATCGCAAAACCGGCGAATTCAAGACCTATGTCAAAGAGCTGATTAATGAATGGGTGTATGGCATTACCGTCGATAGTAAGGGCATCATCTGGTTTGGTACCGAGGGTGGCGTGAGTCGCTTCGATGGCAGTAACTGGACTTCATGGAGTCATGAAAATGGTATCGGTGGTGACAATCCGGATGCCCTGCCGTTCAGTCGTAATACCGGACTGGGCACTCGTTCCCGGCATGACCTTGGCATCATGGCAAGTGGCAAGCCAACCTATAACCCGAATTATGTATTCAGTATGCTGGCGGATCACGACGATACGATCTGGGCCGGTACCTGGGGTGGCGGCGTTGCCAGATTAAAGGATGGCCAGTGGACAAACCTGATGGAAAAAGATGGTCTGGCTGGCAACATTGTGTACAGCATCGCGCAGGATAAAGCCGGGGTTTACTGGTTTGGAACGAATAAAGGTCTGTCGCGCTACGACGGTTCCAGCTGGCAGAACTGGAACGTGCATAGTGGCTTACCGTCGAATGATGTGTATGCCATTGCGATTGATCGGGACGATGTCTGGATCGGCACCCGCGGTGGTGTTACCCGTATTGGTGTCAAAGCCCCTGCTAAGTAATTAAATTGAACAGTTAAGTTCAATAAATAGAAATAGAACATTAGAAACAGATAATCAGAATTCCGGAGATAGCAACGATATGAATTTTAAATTTACCTTACTTGGTGTGGCGGTGATTTTAGCCCTGGCAGCAGGATATAAGCTTGGTCAACATCAGAGTAAAGACGCAGACATCAGCACGAATGCGCCGACTCCAGCCGCAGTGGCTCCCGCCCAGAGCGTGAGTGTGACTCCTCCCGCTCAGTTGCCGACAATCTCTGCCAGCGGCGCTGAGTTGTCACCCGGTCACCCTCCCATTGGCAGTAACTTACTCAACTCCGTTGCAAGCGGTCAGTCGATGCCGAAACCTGCCAGTGAAAATACCAAGTTCACTCACTTCAGGGTGGGCAACCGTAACGTGAAGTCGATCTATGCGGAGGATAAGGTGGTCTGGGTTGGTACTTCCGGTGGTGTCATTCGTTATATGCCGGGTACGGATGATTATCGTCTGTTTGATGTGCGTAATGGCCTGCTTGCGAATGGCATCTTTCATGTCAGCCGCTGGACCGAAAACAAGATACTGGTCGGTACCTATGGCGGTGGTCTGGCAATCTATGACGAGATTCGGGATAAATTTGAAATCTACAATGTGCCGGATGGGCTGGCCGATGCATTTGTTTATGATGTACTGGTGATGCCGAATGGTGATATGTGGATTGCGACCTGGTCGGGTGCCAATCTGGTTCGTGGCGGGCGTCTGGAAGATCCTTCTGCGTGGGAAACCTATACCGTTGAAAACACCAAAGGTGGGTTACCGAATGACTGGGTATACGGGCTCGATCTTGGCAAAAATGGAGAAGTCTGGTTTGCCACGGAAGGAGGCCTTGCGCGTTTTGAAAATGGGGTATGGACAAACTGGAATCATAAGGATGGCCAGGGTGCCGATTATGATCTGGTGAAGGATGACAATCAGTTTAATACCGATCCGGCCAAGGTTTCCAGCCATCATGCACGGCAAAAAATCGAAATGGGGCTGGAAGATATCAATACAGCTTATAACCCGAACTACATTGTTGCTCTGGCAGTGGATAAAGAAGGCATCGTCTGGGTGGGTACCTGGGGTGGTGGTCTGGCTCGCTTTGACGGACAAACATTTAAAAATTATACGGTTAAAGACGGTCTGGCTTCGAATCATGTGTTCATGCTGCATGAGGATCATCAGGGCGTGTTATGGATCGGAACCAGTAATGGGATGTCACGTTTTAACGGCGATAGCTTCAGTACCATGACAACCGCAGATGGGCTGTTTTCAAATACGATTTTTTCGATGGATACACAGTCGGATAGTACGCTCTGGGTGGGTAGTTATGGGGGCGTAGCGCGTATTTTGCCCAAATCAGGCTCCTGACGGCAGAGTAACGACAAGTGAATCGGGTTGACAATCATCTACCTGACTCAGCGATGACTGAGCTACATCAGCCATTGCAGTCGCATATCCGTGTTACCGCCAAAGTTGCGATAGGTATCAGTTTGCTGGCGACACTGGTACTGGTCATCATGCTCTTTCTGGTATTTGGCGAATCTCCACAGAGTGATTATTTTCATTCGATTCAGGCGACTGCACGTAATCAGGATCAGTTGATTATAGCGATGTTGATTAGTGGCACTTTAATTGTCTTGCTGGCCGCGCTGATCACCTGGCTGATAACCCTTTACTCAAGTGCCAGAGTGGCAGGGCCGTTATACCGTTTTGCCAGAAATATTGAGATGGAGATTGAGTACGGGCCGGTCGCCATCATTAAGCTGCGAGAGGATGACCAGTTTCAGCAGCTTTCTCTCAAGCTGGAAGAGGTGGTGACCGAAATGCATGGCTACTATGGAGACCAGCTCGCTCTGGTTGATACTATCGAGCAGCGACTGGCAGAAAACAGAGAAATTAGCAGTGAAGAATACAGTCAGCTTCTGGATCAATTAAAAAATCGGCTGATCAGTCAAAAGCCATGACTAAGCGATACTCCGCCCATATTTACATTTTCCTATTATGTGTATTTAACCGTGGATTGATTGCTGATCTGTATGCGCTGGATGTTCACCCGCAAGGTATGCCGTGTAACAAGTGCCATCTGGTACGTGGAGTAATCAATCAACTGAATGCCAAAACTCTGGTGGCGACTCAGGAGGTACTGTGTAAAGGCTGCCATCAAAACGCGATTACCGCCAGCCATCCTACCGGCCTGAAACCGTCAAAAAAACCGCCAGCAAGTTTTCCACTGGACTGGAAAGGGGAGTTGACCTGTAGCACCTGTCATAGCATTCATAGCACCGAGCCCGGCCTGCCTCGAGTTAATCTAATCGGCAAACCGCTGTGCCTGTCCTGCCATACTAAAAATTTTTTCGCGCGCATGAAAGATGGGGGCACCTCGTTGCTGTTATCCGGGCATCTTGATCCACGTGCCTCGTTGCAGGGCAATATAGACAGTTTTTCGATTCAGTGTATGTCCTGTCACGATACCCTGGTAGAAAATTTGAACGTGCAGATTTCCACCAATGTGTTGCAGCATAATAGTGACAACTCCGCGCATCCGATTGGTATGCAATATAGAGATAGCGTCAATTATGGCGGCTATCATCCGGCAGCATTATTGCCCAAAGAAATTTCTTTACCCGATGGCAAAATCAGCTGTATCTCGTGTCACTTAGGTTACTCGGATTTGCACGGCAAACTGGTCATGGACAATACAGGTGAAAAGCTTTGCTACTCCTGTCATGATATGTAGTTTAACGTAAACGAATTTAATTCAACTTGATGTCTGAACGAAGAAAGCAGCTTTATACCGATCGGGAAATTCAGGGGCATCTATTGCTCGCTCTGATCATCATGGAGCTGGTGCTGGTGGGCCTGTTACTTTTTTTCATGTATCAAGGTATCGATCAGATCATTGAGCAGCAGTTGTATCAAATCCATCGCAAAGGTGCAGACAGTAGCTGGGTCTCCATATTCATGTTGACGGGATGGATGATGGGCGGGTTTTTACTGGTCAATTTGATAGCGCTGTATCTGGCTAATGTTATATGGGGGCGTTACATCCGCAAGACGGTTACGGATTTTTCTAAGCGTCTGGATAAGTTGCAGCGGCGTGACTTCAGTAACTCTGAGCAGGACGCTGAAAACAGTCATCGCATGATTGATCTTATGGATCAATGGCTGTTGAAAGAAAAAAATCGCAGTCATGAAATTGCGCTGATCGTCGAACAGTTGTCCAGTCCTGAGTATAAGGCGTTAACCTCGTCGGATCGTCAACAACTGCAGCAATATTTACAGAAATATCGACGCTTGCTGACAGGCAACTAATTTTCGTTACTGGGTATAGGCGCTGATTTTTCCAGCGGCAGGTTTTGCTCAGGGTTGTTTTTGAGTTCAGAACTTTCAGCGGGTGCCTGCTCCGATAACGGCACCGTGGTTAACGCCTCCCACTCCCATAAGGCTGATCTGGCTTTACGCACAAAGGGATCATCCTGCTTCGCTAGATGAATAAAGCTGCGAATGGCACCGGTTGCGGCCGGGATGTCCCCCAGCTTTTCAAAGCAGATAGCCAACCCATAATAGGCATTCGCCTGATACGGATTAATCTCCATGGCCTGATTAAAAGAATCCAGCGCGGCCTGATACAGGCCCAGTTCAAATTGTGAAAAACCCAGGTTGACATAGGCTTCTGGCATCGTATTACTGAGTACCAGTAATTGCTGCCATTCGACACTGGCCAGATGGTACTGTTTGTCGAGCATGTAACTTAGGCCCTGATTAAAGTGCTGGTCGATGGTTTGCGGGGTGGGCTCAAGCCTGTCCTGGTATGGGGATGGGTTCATCAGGACATTGATTAGCCAGCCGCCTGCCAGCACCGCAGCGATCAGCATCAAGGCCATGAAAAACTGTTTTTTTAGTTGTTGGGGGCTAGTTCGCATAAATAATTTTTGCTGGCGTGCTACATTAGCGTTTAAGCGTTAGAGAAAAGAGTGGTTTCAGGTGGTTCTAACATTCGTGCTTCTATTCTAGATCATACCCTTATGAGGTGCAGTTGAAATAAAGGGTACCCCATAAAATGTTAAAAAAGCCATTATAAAACAGCCTACTATTAACCAGCCAAAAATCTTGTTGCGCTTGTAGTTTATCTGGTAATGCAGGGTGAAAACCAGTGCTAGCCAGGTTAAAAATGCCCAGGTTTCGAGTGGATCCCAGGCCCAGTAACGTCCCCATGCGTCCTGCGCCCAGATCGCACCAAACAGCAACATGAAGGATTCGGCGATAAAAGCAACCGCCAGAAACTTATACGCCAGTTTCCGGGTTTGTGTTTTCTGGTTTGGATTTGTTCTGAGCGAATGAACTGCCAGCCCCGTTGCCAAAAATAGCAGGGTGAAAAACAGTTTGCCGGAGATGACATGGTAATACAGCCACACCGTATTATAGGTAGGTGGTAGAAAAGTATCCTTTGCATCGATCGTCAACAGCCATAGCATCATGATGAAGATGACGGGTATCAGGGTGTAAAAAATGATGGCCCAGCGCCTGAAGAAATACAGGAACAGGGTGATACCGAGAGATAGGCTCCAGACATTGCTGGTTAATATCTCATACAGATTAATAAAGGGGCCGTGCTCGATTCTAATCCAGCGAATGGTAATACTGGTGCTATGCAGGATCAGGCCGGTGATGGCGAGTAGTAGCAGAGCTTTATGATGCTGGTCGCGGTATTTACTAAATAACGCAGCGCCACCGAATGCGCTATAACAGGCTAAAGCCAGGTATAAAAAAGTTAATTCCATCTGTTGAGAATACATTTCTAAAATAACAGGTGATTAGTTGATCAGGGTTAATAGGTAATGTGTGGTTAAAAATTATGCTGATAACGGTTATTTATACAATCAATTCGGAGAATAGTGGGAATTAATTTTGATGAAATTCTGCTGTTTGATCATATTTTTGTCGGCCAGTTTTAGCTGCACGCTGTCTGCAGCCGATTTGCTGGTGGTTACCCGTCAGGATAGTGAAATCAGTTCAGTAACTGTAACAGAATTAAGCCAGTTATGGCTCAAACAAATCTATCAGGTCTCCGGGGTAAAGCTTGAAGTCGCCGATTTATTTGAACAGCATCCATTAAGAGATCAATTTTACGCCAATATTGTCGGTAAAAGCGGGAATAAACTATCCGCCTACTGGTCCATTCGGGTTTTCCGGGGAGAAGGATTTCCGCCCCCTGCCTTGCAGTCGATAGAAGATTTGATTAACTGGATTTCGGCTAAAAAAAACAGGGTGGCTTATATCGAAAGTCACTATCTTAAAAGCCATTTAAAAGTGCTCAATAATGCAGCTCTGAATCCCCGGGGAGAAGAATGAAATTCGTTTTTTTATTAGTTGTCCTGAATTTAGGACTGGCAGTTCAGTCGGCACAGGCAAAAAGTTTTTATGGCGTGTTTTGCGATGTGACGGGGATTGATCAGAATAATCAGAAACTGGATGAAAAGTCAGTCGCCGGGTTGCTTGATTTTTTTCTGGCACATGAGTTCTCTGAAAAATTCTCGGGTCTTTTTGAGTTCGTTTATGATGACTCGATAGCCCATCTGGAAAAGCATGTCGAGCGCTTTTCGCTGAAGTATGAGTTTGATCCCGCGTTTTATCTGGCGCTGGGACGGTTTCATACACCGTTAGGTAATATCAATCGTACTCAGCACCATGGCTCTTTATTACGCGATACCATCACACGCCCGTTTTTTCTTGAATACCATGAGACCCAAATTTTATTTCCGTTGCATGTAGTCGGAATTATGGCTGGTGGACAGGTTTACACTGAGACACTTAATTATGCCTATGAAACGACCTTGCATAGTGATCACACGATTGAGGTTGAAACCAATCATGAAGGACTCAGGCACCTCGAAATTGAACCGAATGATAGTTTGAGCGGTGCTATCTCACCCGGCTATTCTTTGCGAATTCGTGCCTTTCCAGATCAAAAAGACTGGGAGCTGGCAGGGTTTATATACCGGAATGAGGCTGATTTTGGCACCGCTAATCACCTCGATGAAAGCATTGCCGGGATTGATCTTGAGTATCGGAGTGGACACTGGAAGTTTAATGCGGAATTTTTTTGGGTTGGACACCGGGTGAATGACTCTGGCAGAAAATATAACGCGACGGCATATTTTTTACAGACAGGTTATCGCATTAATGAAGTCACCAGTTTGCATTATCGTTTTGCGGAAATGGATGTAGATCCGAGCGACCCTTACTATGCCTGGACGACACTGCTGCAGCAGCATAGAAATACACTCGCGTTACGCTACGATCTAAATGAAAAACATGCGCTTAAACTTGAGCTTGAAAGGCAGAGTTTCAGCGGGCTTTCTGCGCCAGATGTCTCTACCATCAGGGCGCAATGGTCCTTTTTATTCCAGTAGCTTTGGACTTTCATCCGTCGCTATGCGGTGCTAGTGTTTTATAGCTGACGCACCGAGAACTGGCTGAATCTGTTTCCAAGCTGATGGTAGAAATCTGCAGATAAACGCGGGGCGTGACAATGCCGTCTCGATTCATCCAGACAATGGGCGTTTATACAGTCCTGAATCACAAAGTGCTCCCCTCCCAGTGCAGACAGCTCATCCGTGAGTTCTGTTAACTGTTGCTGATTCAACATGTCGGGATGAACCGTGGTTCTGAATTCATAATCAACACCACTGTCGATGATCAATCGGGCACTTTTCCAGGCCCGCTGAGCGGAGTTGCTGACACCGGTAATGCTGGGATAATCCTTTGCGGCCGATTTGATGTCCATGCCAACCCAGTCCAGCAGCGGCAAAATTTTGTGCAGGCGCTCCGGGTAGATCCCGGCCGTGTGCAGGCCAATCTTGAAACCCATCGCTTTCACCTGCCTGATGGCGACCCCCAGTCCCGGTTGCAGCGTGGGTTCTCCACCACTGAATACAACCGCATCCAGCAGCTCGCGGCGTTTTTCCAGCAAAGCGATGACATCTGCCCAGGCTAAAGTGTGTTCCGATTTGCGCGCGAGCAGGCCAGCGTTCTGGCAATAGCCGCAACGCCAGGGACAACCCTGTAGAAACAGTACCGCAGCCAGTTCGCCGGGAAAGTCGATAGTGGTCAGCGGGGTCAATCCGCCGACCACCACCGGATCGGAATCAGCTGCTTTTACGTTCATTAAAGAATAGACGCTCTGCATACTCGGACTGTTTGCCGGGGTTAAAAGAGGTTAAAGGACGGTGATAACCCATCACGCGTGTCCAGATTTCACAGCGGGTACGTTCTTCATCTTTCAGATTAATGGCTGGTGTGGTTTGCATGTGTATGCTCCGTTGTTGATTGTTGGGATAAAAAAGCGGACTGTTTACTAGCGATCAGTTCTTCATCGCAGCGTGGACAGAATTCATGCTCTCCACTCAGATAGCCATGTTCAGGACAGATCGAAAAGGTTGGTGTAATCGTGATATACGGCAGATGGAACTTGCCGAGTGAACGCTGCACCAGTTTTTTACAGGCTTCGATACTGGAGATGCGTTCATTCATGTACAGATGCAATACCGTACCGCCGGTATACTTGCGCTGCAGTTCGTCCTGCATTTCGAGTGCTTCGAATGGATCATCGGTATAGCCCACCGGCAACTGTGAAGAGTTGGTGTAATACGGGCGTTCACTGGTGCCGGCCTGCAATATATCCGGAAAGCGCTTTAGATCTTCTTTGGCGAAACGGTAGGTGGTGCCTTCCGCCGGTGTCGCTTCCAGGTTATACATATTGCCGGTCAACTCCTGAAACTCCAGCATACGGGCACGAATATGATCCAGAAAACGGACCGCCATCGCTTTACCCTGCACGGTAGCCACGGTTTCAGTATCGTCGCTGAAGTTGCGTAGCATTTCATTGATACCGTTTACCCCGATGGTGGAGAAATGGTTACGCAGGGTGCCAAGATAACGCTTGCTATACGGGAACAGGCCGGCGTCCAGATGGCGCTGAATCACCTTGCGCTTGATTTCGAGACTGTTGCGTGCGAGCACCAGCAGTCGATCCAGCTGCTGCATTAGTCCGCTTTCATCGCCTTTGTGGGTATGTCCCAGACGGGCACAGTTGATGGTGACCACACCCAGTGAACCGGTCTGCTCAGCCGATCCGAACAGCCCGTTGCCACGCTTCAGTAGTTCGCGCAGGTCGAGTTGCAGGCGACAGCACATGGAGCGAATCATGTTCGGTTTGAGCTCGGAATTCAGAAAATTCTGGAAATAGGGCAGGCCATACTTGGCGGTCATCTCGAACAGCAGATCGGCATTTTCGGAGTCCCAGATGAAGTCTTCGGTAATGTTATAGGTCGGGATCGGAAAGGTAAAAACCCTCCCTTTGGCATCACCAGCCATCATCACTTCGATATAGGCGCGGTTGATCAAATCCATTTCATGTTGCAGATCACCGTAGCAAAAATCCTGTTCTTCGCCGGCAATAACGGGAATCTGTTGCTGCAGGTCTTCCGGGCACACCCAGTCGAAGGTGAGGTTGGTAAACGGGGTCTGCGTGCCCCAGCGTGATGGCACATTCAGGTTATAGATCAACTCCTGAATCTGCTGGCGTACCTGTTCAAAGCTCAGATTATCCTTGCGGATGTATGGCGCCATATAGGTATCGAATGAACTGAAGGCCTGTGCTCCGGCCCATTCGTTTTGCAGGGTGCCGAGAAAGTTAACGATCTGGCCGACCGCCGAGGACATGTGTTTTGGTGGCCCCGCTTCGACGCGCCCGGGAATACCGTTCAATCCCTCGTTAAGCAGGGTGCGTAACGACCAGCCGGCGCAATAACCGGCCAGCATGTCGAGATCGTGGATATGCACATCACCTTCACGATGTGCTTCACCGATTTCCGGTGGGTAGACATGGCTCAACCAGTAATTCGCAATCATTTTGCCGGAGGTATTCAATATCAGACCGCCCAGCGAATAGCCCTGATTGGCGTTGGCATTCACGCGCCAGTCGGATTTATCCAGGTATTCATTGACCGACGAAGACACATCGACCAGCGTACGTTTATCCTGTCTCAACTTGTTATGCTGTTCGCGATAGACGATATAGGCGCGCGCGGTTTCGATATGATTAGCAGAAATCAAAACCTGCTCGACGATATCCTGCACCACTTCGATATCGGGTATCAGCTGGTTACCGAAGCGATGGCTCAATACCTTGACCACCTGATGGGTCAGTAACTGTGCCTCCAGCCCATCGAATTCAGTAGTGGCCTGTCCGGCCTTTTCCAGCGCTTTTTCGATGCGGCTCTTATCAAACTCAACCTCTGATCCATTACGTTTAATCAGTCGTTGTGGTAGCGAAATAATTTCGCAGCTCACCTCAGTGGTCATTATTGTGCTCTCCTGGTCATTATGGTTTTACTATATATTGTTGTTCGATTTGTGTGAGGCACTATATATAGTGTATTTGCTTTAAAAATTGATCTATGTCAATTCCGCTAGAAATTTTTCCACGTGGCTCAAAAGATTCGACCAAAGGTACTTATTCAAAAGCGCAACTGATCTACGTCATGGTGATCAGCTAACCCGCTGGCTACCATGGCAAATCTTAAAAATCAGCTCGCTTATATTATGAACCTGGCCACCGTCACCACCCATTTACAGCAAACGCTGGACCCACTACTGTCTCGATTCATCCGCCCGCAGCTGCTTAGCCGGGTTGCGACCAGAATGCCATTGAAGCTGAACCAGCTGGTGGTGGAAAAACTGATCAACACGGTATTCGCTGAACAGCTGGCGGCAGGGGATTTTGAGTTTCTTTCGCAACGCGTGTTGCAGGTGGAGATTATCGATGCCGGACTGTTTGTTGGCCTGAGCCATCAGCAGGGTCGGATTGTGTGTACCCATTTTGACCGTCTGGCGCGGGTTCCAGTGGATGCAACGCTTTCCATCGATAGCCTGAATGCGATCCAGCTGATCCAGCAGGAAGTCGATCCGGATACGCTGTTTTTCCAGCGTAAATTAAAGATCAATGGGGATACCGAGCTCGCGCATCATGCCAAAAACACCATCGATACCCTGAATCCTGAACTGATTCCGCCATTTATGCTGAAAATTATTGACCTTTATCGACAGCGGGTGCTGGGCGAATAACGCTTAGCTCAGACCTGCGTGTGAGCTTCAAGGGGGACGTATTGCATGCCTTCCAACTGCAGCCAGTAGCCGTTGCAGAATTCGTATTCTGCGCCTAATTGCTGCGAAATATTATCGGCTGATCCCGTCTTGATCATATCCGACAGTTGCTGAATGACCTGCAGGGTATGGGCCGAATTGAGTGGGACAATGCGCAAGATATCGATCCCGGCGCTGGCCAGTTCCTGCCAGCGATCGAGCAGATTACTGACTTTGGCAGACTGGGTCTGAATGCCATTGATCTGGGCAAAGCTATCGCCTTCCTGAGTTTTTACCAGTAGTCCCTGTTCATAATCCAGACATTTCAACTGACAGTCATCCTTGGCGAGTTGATGATGACGCGCAGTAAAGCAACGTGCCGAATAAGCCAGGGGCATTCTGCCAAATACCTGATACTCCAGTTCAATGCCGAGTGCCTGTGCATGCGGGATCATGGCCTCTAAATCCTGCTGTCCGAGTTCTACCGGAATACACCAGCGCTGCATGCCGGCATTGTGTAACAGGGTTAAAGCACGGTTGTTATACAGGTTGATCGCGGTTCCGGCGACGAAGGCATTCGCATGATTTTGGGCAACCTGCACAGCCGCCATGTCATTCGCTTCGATCAGGTAATCCTTCTGGCGTGCGATATTGCCCAGATACTTGAGTTCAGAATCTGCTTCCAGCAGGGTCATGGTGGATAAAGCCACCTGTTTCCCAGCGCTGGTTAACAGGCTGGCAATATCCAGCCAGTCCTGAAGCTTCATCGAACGTCGCTTGGAACACACGGTTTCACCGAGGTAAACGATATCGACCGGGCTTTGTGCGACCTGCTGATAGAAAGCCTGATAGGCTTCTCTGGTCCAGAAATAGGGTACGGAGGCGAGTGATATTTTCATGCTTTTGTCCTGTGCGGGCGGAGGCCCTATTGCCAGTTTCTTTCGTAGGCACCGATGGTCGTCTGGCGGCCCTCAGCGAGACTGGCGAGCTGATTGATGGTCTGTGGGGCAACCCGGCTGGCACCGTTGCTGACACTATCGATTGCCTGCCGCCAGGCCCGAGTGACAGTCGCTACGTAGGAAGGACTGCGTTGTCGACCTTCGATTTTGATTGCTACCACACCGGACTCGATCAGTTCCGGCAATATATCCATCGTGTTGAGACTGGTCGGTTCCTCCAGTGCATGCTCGACATGCCCATTCACATCGAAACGGCCTTTACACAGGGTCGGATAACCGGCGTTTTCGTTTTCACCGAATCGATCGATCAGTAATCCATTCAGGCGTGACTCAAGCACACCATTCTTATCTTCCCACTGCACATAAGCCGCAGGCGAACAAACCCCCTGCGTATTGGGTGATTCTCCGGTCAGATAGGACGACAGGTAGCAGCGCCCTTCGGCCATGATACACAGGCTGCCAAAGCCAAACACTTCAATTTCGACCGGTGCAGTGCGGGCCAGTTTGGCAACCTGAGCGAGTGACAGCACGCGTGGCAACACCGCGCGGCGTATCGCAAACTGCTGATGATAAAAGTTGAGCGATTCGAGATTAGTGGATGAAGCCTGTACCGACAGATGAATCGGGAAGTCAGTGGATCTGGAGCGAATATAATCCATCACCCCGATATCCGCCACGATCAGGCTATCGATGCCGAGCGCCATCGCCTGATCGACTGCATAGGCCCAGCGCTCCCATTTATATTCGCGCGGGTAAGTGTTGATCGCACAGAACACCTTGCAGTTTCTGGCATGCGCGTAGTCAATCGCTTTGGAGATCTGCGATTCGGAAAAATTAAGGCCAGCAAAGTGACGCGCATTGGTTTCATTTTTGAGGCCCATATACACTGCATTCGCACCGTTATCGACGGCTTTCATTAGAGACTGATAATTCCCCGCAGGGCAGACTAGTTCCACTTTGATTCCTCAGGCAGTAATCGGACCCGTAGACATAGCAACAGTCCGATAAATGAAATAAACTTGTTTGGTATTAGTGACAGCCGTGGTGATCGTTTAGCGCCGAATGTCATACGATTGTTATCGTCCAGCTCCAGTTGCGGTTCACTCACGCTATAAAGTAGCTGCAGATAGCAGGGTAAGGCTGGTATTCTAAGGATAAATACCAGCCGGTAATTGACCTGGGTCAATTTGTAAAAGCTGCTGCCGATTAATACAGTTCCCGTTTAGACCATTCGTCAAAATTAAATCTTGTCCGTGACCAGTAAACCATGTTGAAACTCTGCCTTATCCCACTGTTGGCTCTATTCTTAATATCCTGCGCAAGTACCCAGCAGGTGACTGATAACACTAGCAAACAACGCTACTGGCCAGCCCTGCCCGAAGTGCCGCGTTACGAGTATCTGATGAGCATTTACAGTACGCAGGACTTTGTCAAAAAAACCGATCAGCAAAAATTACGTGAATTCGTGGTTGGTGCAGTGCCACCGGAATATGTGGTGACCAGACCGCTCGACATGGTGGTAACGAAAGGCATGCTGTATCTGGTGGATTCGGATAATCCGCTGGTGCATGTGTTTGATCTGATCCGTCGCCGCTATTTTAAATTCGGCTACCGCTATGAAGGCAAGCTGGTCAATCCTGTAGCTATTACCGCAGATGTGAATGGCAATATCTATGTCGCGGATCGTGGGCGGAACAGTATTATCGTGTTCGATGAAATCGGCCTGTTCAAGTCATCCTTTCAACTCAGCGGGATTACTACCCAGCTGGCTGGTTTGGCGGTGGATCAGCGAGCAGAATACATCTATGCAGTGGATCGTGGCGGCATCGATAGTGATGTACACCAGATCGTCAAGTTGGATGCCAAAGGTGAGCTGGTTAAGCGCATCGGCAACCGGGGCGACCAGCCGGGGACGTTTAACCTGCCCACCGATATTGCTATCGATCAGAATGATAATCTGTATGTGCTGGATACCGGTAACTTCCGAGTTCAGATTCTGGATTCGGAGGGCGTCGTGCTGAATTCCTGGGGGCAGGCAGGTAATGCACTCGGGCAATTCGGACTACCGCGTAGTATTACGCTGGATGATGAGAATAACGTGTATGTGAGCGATGCCCAGTTTGGCAATATTCAGGTATTCAATGCGCAGGGAGAACTGCTGCTACCGATTGGGCAGCTCGGGCAACGCGATTTACCCGGGCAGTACTCATTGATTACCGGAATTACCTTTGACAGCCTGGGCAATCTGTACGTGCTTGATCAGTTTTTGAAAAAAATGGAGATTTTCCGTAAGTTAACACCCCTGCAGCAGCAGCTTATTATGAGTCAGCAAAATGAGCCGAATGAGCCGAAGTAGTGCCTGTACGCACTACGATGGGGAAAAAAGAGCGTTGATTAATTATATTTCAAATAATTAATATTGGGTATTAACACTGTCAATGCTCGCTGGCATAATGCGCGACTAAATTATCTACTTAATTTTGTTTTTAAACTCACACCAAGGACTCGCTCATGAGCATCAAAAAACAGTATTTAAAATCCCGCCCCGCCTGCAAAGTTACTTTTCGTGTACCCAAAGAAGTCGCAAATTCTGCGCAATCGATCAATCTGGTTGGTGACTTCAATCAGTGGGATTACTCGGCCACCCCAATGAATCAGTTGAAGAATGGTGATTTTACCACCGTGATTGAGCTCGATACCGACAAACCCGAGTATCAGTTCCGCTATCTGATCGATAAAAACACCTGGGAAAACGACTGGGAAGCGGATCATTACACCCATAATGGAATCGATGGGGATAACTCTGTCATCAGAATTTGATGCAGACAGCTGTTTCAATAACGAGTTGAACCTAGATCAGCGAATCTAATCTATCAGCTACTTCCCTGTAGCTGAGAGCAATCAGGCCACTGAACTATACATTCAGGCGCTGATTTTGACCGGCTCATAACCGGATTTTAACGCTCCACTCGAATCCAGATAGGCTAGCAGCTGGTTAACCGCCTCGGCTACACTGTCCCTGTCGGCATGGATATGAATCTCCGGGTCCTGCGGCGCTTCGTAAGGACTGTCGATGCCGGTGAATTTTTTGATTTCACCACGCAGGGCTTTCTCGTATAGGCCTTTCGGATCTCGCTGCTGGCAGACCTCCAGCGAAGCATCCACAAACACTTCGATAAACTCATCCTCGGGTAATATTTCTCGTACGATCTGGCGGTCAGCCTTGAACGGTGAAATGAACGCTGCCAGCACGATCAGGCCAGCATCGGCCGCCAGCTTGGCAACTTCGCCGACACGACGGATATTTTCCTTACGATCTGCATCGGAAAAGCCGAGATCCTTGCACAGACCGTGGCGTACATTATCGCCATCCAGCAGATAAGTGTGATAACCCTGATGGGTGAGGATTTGTTCCAGTGCTCCAGCGATGGTGGATTTTCCCGATGCACTCAGGCCGGTAAACCAGATCACCAGCGGTTTCTGTGATTTTTGCTCCGCTCGTGTGTGCTTGTCGATAGTATGTTGATGCCAGACGATATTGTTCATAGTAATACTCCAGAAGTAGGGGTTAAAAAAATTATTCGTGTAATCCACATTCTCGTTTGAGGCCGAAGAAGCGAGTGTCTTCTTCCTGCATGCCGTGGGTTAACGGTTGGCTGGTATGATGATCGCCGACCGAAACATAGCCACGTTCCCATAGCGGGTGATAGGGCAGGTTATGCCTGGTCAGATAGCGGTGCACATCGCGATTGCTCCAGTCGATCAGGGGATGCATTTTAAATCGTCCATCCTGCAGTCTGAGTACCGGAAGATCCGCGCGACTGCTGGACTGCTCACGCCTCAGGCCGGCAAACCAGGAACCGACCTCGAGTTTACTCAACGCCTGCTGCATCGGTTCTACCTTGTTGATCTGATTGTATTGCTGCAATCCTTCCAGACCCTGCTCCCATAATCGGCCAAAGCGCGCTTCCTGCCAGGCGGATGAATGTTGCGAACGAAATACCTGCAGATTGAGTTGCAGGCGCTCGCTGAGCTGGTCGATAAACTGATAGGTTTCGGTAAACAGATAACCGGTATCGATCAGCAGCACTGGAATATCGGCTTTCAGCGAAGTCAGCAGGTGCAGCATCACGGCACTTTGAATGCCGAAACTGGAAGACAGCACCTGAGTCGCGGGGAGAAACTGTAGCGCCCAGTGTACGCGCTGTTCTGCGCTTAAGGTTTCCAGATGCAGGTTGACGGTATCCAGTGCCTGCTGCTCCCCGCCGAGTAGTCTGTTGATCAGGTCTTCGTTATTCATGGAAATCCACCACCGGGTTAACCACCGCCCGGATTAAACCGCTGCGAATCGCGAAATCTGCCAGCCGTTCATCTGCCAGTGCGTGTTGTGCAAACTGCGTGAACAGGGCGTCGAGTGTAGTTAGAATGCCGGCCTCATTCAGGTTTTCGCGATACAGTTTATTCAGTCGCTGGCCGCGGCCATCCCCGCCCAGTAGCAGGTTGTAGCGACCGGGTCCTTTACCGACCAGGCCGATTTCTGCGACGAAAGGTCGTGCGCAACCGTTCGGACAACCTGTCATGCGAATCACCGGATCGAGTTGAGAAAGCTGATGCTTAGCCAGCAGCTGCTCGATCTGGTCGAGCAATTGCGGGAAGTAGCGTTCCGCCTCCGCCATCGCCTGCGGGCAGGTCGGAAAAGCGACACAGGCCAGACTGTTCCGGCGCAGCGGGCTGATGCTGTCATCACACAGCCCAAACTGAGCGACCAGAGCCTGGATTGCGGGTTTGTGCTCTTCAGCGATACCGGCAATGATCAGATTCTGATTCGGGGTGATGCGAAAATCACCCTGATGAATCCCTGCAATGGCCCTTAATCCACTCATCAGCGTGCTATTCTGGTTATCTTCTATGCGCCCGTTTTCGATGAACAGGGTCAGATTCCAGCGCATATCACTCCCCTGAACCCAGCCATAACGGTCACCCTGATGTTTGAAAGTAACCGCGTGTGGCGGTTTAAATTGCAGTTGTGCACGCTGTTCCAGTAGCTGTTTGAAACGCTCAGCGCCGAGTCTTTCAATCGTATACTTGAGTCGTGCATGACGCCGGCTGACACGATTGCCTTCATCGCGTTGCAGCGTGACTACCGCTTCAGCGACTTTCAGTACATTCTCCACGGCGATGAATCCAAGCTCATCGGCCAACCGCGGAAAGGTGCTGCGATCGCCATGCGTCGTCCCCATGCCGCCGCCGGCGAGGACATTGAATCCAACTAGTTTGCCGTGCTCGGCGATGGCGACAAACCCCAGATCGTTGGTATAGATATCAACATCGTTATAGGGTGGAATCGCAACCGCGGTCTTGAACTTGCGTGGCAGATAGTTGCTACCATAGAGCTCTTCCTGCTCAGGTTGTTCCAGCTTTTCACCATCCAGCCAGATTTCATGATAGGCACGGGTCTGCGGTAACAGCTGCTCGCTGATCCGGCGTGCCCACTGGTAAACCTCGGCATGCAACTCCGATTGCTGCGGGTTCGGATTACACATAACGTTGCGATTGACATCACCGCAGCCGCCAATTGAATCGATCATCGACTGATTGATTTGCTGAATCAGCGGCTTCAGATGACGCTTGATTATGCCGTGATACTGAAAGGTCTGGCGTGTAGTCAGGCGGATCGAGCCATTGCCAAGACGCTTGCTAATGGAGTCGATGGCCAGCCACTGTCTGGCACTGCATACACCGCCGGGCAGACGGGCTCGTAACATAAAGCTGAAATCCGGTTCCAGCAGGCGACTCTGGCGTAGCAGTCGGCTGTCACGATCATCCTGTTCATAAAAGCCATGAAACTTGCTGATCTGGGCATCCTCTGCACTAAGTGCGCCGGTTAGCTCATCCTGAATACTCTGTTTTAGGGTGCCGCGCAGAAAATTGCTCTCGGCCTTGATGATTTCGTTTGGGTTGAGCTGGATATCCATTAGTAAACGTCTCTCAGATAGCGCCCCTGCGCGCGTAGCTTGTCGATAAAGGTTTCAGCATGGTCTGCATCGGCCGGGCCATATAGCGCTGCGATTTCGCCGATCGATTCGCGCACCGCCTGTTCTATGGCAATGCTGCCGCAGACATACAGCTGTGCCCCCTGTTGTAGCCACTGATAGAGTTCCTCGCCGTCTTCTCGCAGACGGTCCTGAATGTAGGCGCGGGTCGTGGTATCCCGTGAAAATGCCAGACTTACCCGGTTTAGAAATCCGGCCTTACGCAAGTTGATCCAGTCCTGCTGATAGAGAAAGTCACGGCGAAAATGGCGGTTGCCGAAGATCAGCCAGTTTTTACCACTGGCAGCATCCGCCTGGCGTTGCTGTAAAAACGCGCGATAGGGCGCGATACCGGTGCCTGCTCCAATCATGATGATCGGTGTCGCCTTATTTTCGGGCAGGCGAAACTGCTTATTCTCTGCCAGATAGACGCCGATGACGTCATTCTCCTCCAGACGATCGACCAGATGACCCGAAGCACTGCCCTGATGCGCGCGGCCATGCGCGCTATAGTGCAGGGCGGATACGGTCAGATGTACTTCGTCCGGCCGTAACTGCTGGCTGGAAGCGATGGAGTAGAGGCGTGGCTGGAGCGGCTGTAAGCTGTCCACAAGAGCCTGCGCCGTGGGCTGAGCCGGGTATTCGCTGAGCAGGTCAATCAGCTGACGCTGTTGTGCATAGGCACGTAAGGACTCAGTCTCTGTGGCCAGATCGAGTAAGGCTTCAACAGCGCTTATGCTGGCCCAGTTTTTGACTACCGACGGGTGCAGCAGGGTCAGTTCCAGCCTGTCGCGCAGAGCCACGGTTAAACTCAGCGAGGTGCCATCGATAGTCACCGTCTGTTCCGAGTCGAGGCCGGCTGCACGAATAATTTCCTGTACCAGCGCCGGATCATTCTTATGCCATACGCCGAGCGCATCGCCGGGTTGATACGGCAGAACCTGTGGATCAATCTGAAGCACGATATGTCGCACATCGGCGATCGCATCATCGGTGGTCAGTCGGCGATTTTCCAGCACAGTGGCCGCATATGGATGATCACGGTTGATCCGCACAGTGTTATGTCTGGCGCTCAGATTGACGACATTGCTGGCAGCTGAGGGAATCAGTTCACTGGTTTGCTGGATCACTGCACGGCCCCAGTCGGTGGCCTGTTGCTGGAAGCTGACATCGGCATCGACCCGTGCCAGCAGGCGTTTTGCGCCGAGTTCCTGTAGACGTGCATCGATATCTTTTCCGGCCTGACAGAAATACGCATAGCTGGAATCGCCCAGAGCAAATATGCTGAAATGCAGTTGGCTTAACTGCGGTGCACGCGTACTGAACAGGAATCGATGAAACTCAGCGGCAGATTCTGGCACTTCGCCTTCGCCATGCGTACTGATCACCAGAATGACGATTTGCTCCTTAGCCAGATCGCGTGGTTTGAAGTCGGCAATCGAGAGTACCCGGCTACCGAGCCCTCTGGCGCTGGCATCATCGGCCAGTTGTTCGGCAATGGTGCGCCCGTTACCGGTATGGCTGGCATACAGAATCGTCACCCGAATGGCTGCAACCGGGGAATGCGCTGGTTGTGTTTGACTGATGGCCGCCAGATAACCGCTCGCCCAGCTCAGCTGCGGGCTGCTCAGCCCCTGTATTGCCTGCGACAGTCGCAGTAGCTGGAATTCGTCAAGACCTGGCGAGTCATCGGCCTGTTTTGTTATTACATTCGTTTTCATCTGATTCACCTGCATACAAGTTTAAAGTTGCTGGGCTATGGCCCGGATGAAGCACATCTTGAGTGAGCGAGTTAATCATGTAAAATGATCAAATATGATTAATGATCAAGAAGCATGATATGGAATTAAGGCAATTACGTTCACTGGTGGCACTGGCCGAAAGTGGATTCAGCGTGACCCAGGCGGCCGATCAGCTGCATCTGGTGCAATCGGCGGTTTCTCAGCACATAACCCGTCTGGAAGACGAGCTTGGCGTGGTGTTGTTCAATCGGCAGGGTAAACGCCTTAAAAGCCTGACTCTGGCAGGAGAGCAGGTGTTACATCATGCACGGAAAACGCTGGCCGATACCGCCAACATCTTATCTATCGGCAAGGATTATGTAGAAGAGGGCAGTGGCACCCTGCGTATCGGCACTACCCATACCCAGGCCTGCTATGTACTGCCGCCGGTGCTGCGGGTATTCCGTCGCCTGTACCCGGATGTGGCGGTACAGATTCATCAGGGTAACCCCAGACAACTGGTGGAGATGGCGACCAATGATGCGGTGGATCTGTCGTTCTGTACCGAAGAGCTGGCGAATCATCCCAGTCTGGAGGCGCTTAACTGCTACCGCTGGAATCGCAGCCTGATTGCGCCTGTCGGGCATCCGCTGCTGGAGCGGCATCCGCTCAGCCTGGATGTACTGTGTGAATACCCGATCATCACCTATGTGCATGGCTTTACCGGCGGTGGGCATTTCCGTAACAGCTTTGCACGGCTCGGTCTTAAGCCGCGCGTGGTGCTCAGTGCGGCGGATACGGATGTGATTAAAACCTATGTGCGGGAAGGCTTCGGTATCGGCATCATCGTCAGCTTTGCGTATTCAGAAAAAACCGATAGTGACCTGCAGATAAAAGACCTAAGTCGTCTGTTCCCGTGGGAAACCACCCGCATCGCGTATAACCGGGATAAATATCTACGCCGCTATGAACGTAAGTTTATAGAGCTGGTACAAACTGGTATCGCGGATAACGGGGTCAAAATTACCGATGTATTGGCATAAGTGATTTTGTCTGCCGGGATGTTTTAGCTTCGTAGCACTTTAGCGGTGGCAGGGTTCTGGTGATAATTAAAATGGATAAGGCCAGACCATCTCATGCCTGGCTGCATTCAGGATGGAAAGCAGCCGTTGTGCAGGATCTGGTCGGGGCTGATATCAGGATTTATTGTGTGTGTTATTCGGGCAGTTTTTACATTGGCCGGAGCAGACGGCCTTAACCCCTGGCTTGCTGATTCCGCTGCCAAGGATGACTTTGTTGAATTGCACCAGGACTGGTGTCGATTTCTTATCGCAATGCATTTTCTATCCTCGGATGATTAAAACGTGAACTGATAGTAAATAAGAATCATTCGCATGTAAATGATTTTTTAAACTAATTAATAAGCTTTTTTGGATAGATCATAAATGCATGAATTGATCGCGCCATCGTTGTATGCTTTTAGCCTCATGATAGTCTTCGACAGGAATCAGAAATGCTAAAACTGTGTGCCAATTTATCGATGCTGTATACCGAAGTTCCATTTTTAGAACGTTTCAAGCAGGCTGCTGCGGATGGATTCAGGGGGGTTGAGTATCTGTTTCCCTACGCTTACCCGGCGTCAGAAATTCTGCAACGACTACAGGATCAACAGCTGCAACAGGTATTGTTTAACCTGCCGGCCGGTAACTGGGATGAAGGTGATCGAGGTATTGCCTGTGACCCTAAAAGAGTTTCAGAATTTCGCGCAGGGGTGGAGCGGGCGCTGGAATATGCAACGGTGTTAAACTGTCAGCAATGTAATGCACTGGCAGGCATTGCCCCTGCAGGTTTACGCTCCACAGCACTCAGAAAAACCTTTGTCGATAATCTGCATTATGCGGCCGATCTGATGCAGCAGTCGGGCGTGAAACTATTGATCGAAGCCATCAATACACGCGATATCCCCGGCTTTTATCTGAATAAATCCGAACAGGCGATCTCCATCCTGGATGAGGTCGGCAGTGATAATCTGTTCTACCAGTACGACATTTATCATATGCAGGTAATGGAAGGTGATCTGGCTAATACCATACAGAAATATCTTGATCGCATCGGGCATATGCAACTGGCGGATAATCCAGGACGCCACGAGCCGGGTAGTGGTGAAATCAATTACCACTTCCTGTTCCAGCATCTGCAGCAGATTGGCTATCAGGGCTGGATCGGCTGTGAATACAGGCCACTGACCACGACTGCGGCAGGCATCGGCTGGTTACAGGACTATGCGCAGATCTGAAATTTACGGTCTGGATTGGGCTGGGCTATCGGTCTGCAGGGGTTGATTACGCGAAACTGAATGGACAAAATGTATCGCCTGTTCGCGATTGACGGCAGCGACTTCAGCCGCTTCTGGAACGATCAAATCACTTCCTGACATTAGCCGGTTGATATTTCCCCGAATGAAAGCCTGCGGATTCAACAGATAAAAAGCGCGCATAATCTGGTATACCGAATAGTCATCGTGTAACGGGGAGTTATTGGCAATGATAGAAATGCCCTGATTTTTAGCCAGAATCGTCTCGCGCTGACGAATTTGTTCAGGCTGTTTTCGCTGCTCGCCTTCCAGTTCTGTCAGTTGCGGATTTGATATGGCCAGATTACCCGTCATTTTCGGCTCAGCCGTCATTTCTGATTCGCTCAGGGTGTTTTCGCTCAGCATCGACTCGCCATCCTGAGCAGGATTGGGTATATAAGTTCCTATCACATCTGGATTGAGTATCAATGAATAAAGGTGAGTAAAACTGTTTTTACCATCGCTGATGTCAACCAGTAAATCGAGGCTAGCTTCAATGTTACGCTCACTGGAGGTGACCACGACCACCAGTTGTTTATCCTGACCGGAGATGATTTTGGTGAAGTTAAAACTATCCAGATAGCTGATGCGGGATAATCCCCGCTGACGATAATCCCCGGCACTGGCGAGACGAATAGAAATATTTTCGAGCTGGCTAACGTCAATATCTTCAACCGTGAAGGCCGCCCTGAACGGTTCGTAGAATTCAGAATGAGCCTTTATCTGACCGGGTTCTATCGCCAGAGCGGAGCTTGAGTAAATACATAACAGCAAACTTAAGTGTATCAATCGTTTCAAATCAGATCTCTAAGCCAGGCAATTTTTAAAGGCTGAAAAATACGTTAAATTGAATCAAAATACCAGTAATAAGACGGTATGGACTACAGTAACGCCAGTATCTTCCACATACTGATTGAACTGGCTGGAAACGATGCTATAAGATTTAGTAACATTCATCGGTCACCAGAAATCATGAATATAAATCAAAAGCCAGTGTTTCAGAATGCCCTAGTTGTCGGGGTATTATTTTTGAATCTTGCCGCCATGATGCAACCGCTTCAGGCCGAAGTCAGGGAATATATCCGTGAGTACGATTATGCGGCCAATGAATACGATACCGAATACAGTTCGCGTATCTCAGCCATCGATGAATTAAAGCTGTCTCTACAGCACGAACTGGGAACCTATATTTCATCGATCCTTGAGCTTCAGCAAAATGGTTCGGGCAATGGTTATATCAATCAAAAAACCGTCCAGTTAAGCGCTGGCATCATCAGCCTCAAATTAATCGAACAACGCTGGGATAAGATCAGTTACTTTGTAAAAGGAGCGATGCAGGCGGATCGTGATGAGATTCTTGAATCGATCAAGGCCTTGCGCAGTGACTATGAACTGGAACTGATGTTACGAGAGTCATTCATGGAACTGGATCAATTGCGTGCCGAAGTGGCCAGCTTAAAAGTTTCGTTACAAACCCTGCAGGGCGCTGAAAAAACCAGGGGTACAGCACGCTATCAGGCCGTCATGCAGGATATAGAAGTAGAAAATATCTACCAGCTGGCTATGAGTGCACGTCTGGAAGGCAACTTCAGCAAAGCCTTCGAGTTACTTAAGGGGCTGGCGGATAAGGGATACAGCAAAGCGCAGCTGCGTGTAGGGCATCTGCTCGAAAAAGGGGTCGGTGTTAAGCAGGATTACCGGCAGGCGATGGAGTGGTTCAACAAAGCCAACGATCAGGGGGACTCCAGAGCACTGGCGCATATTGGTTTTCTGTATGAGCGTGGCCTCGGTGTAGCAAAAGATGAGCTGCGTGCGCTGAGTCTTTACAAACAGGCACTGGATAAAGGCTCCATGCTGGCAGCCATTCGACTGGGTCATTTGTATGTGGGTGGTATCATCGTGCCACGAGATTACGACCGGGCTTTGCAGTATTTTTCAGTTGCGGCCGAAAAATCAGATCAGTCGGGTCTCGCCTGGATGGGATTCATGTACGAAAGAGGTCATGCGGTAAAACAGGATTATAGTAAAGCTGTGGATTACTTCGAGCAGGCTATAGGCGCTGGCAGTGCCTGGGCGATGGGCCGGCTTGGCAATATGTATCTGAACGGCATGTCGGTCGATCGGGATATCCGCAAGGCGCATGCGTTGATCGCAGCCAGTGCTGAACGCGGTAATGGTTTCGGCATTGCCAAACTGGGCGAGTTATACGAAAACGGCCAGGGCGTTGATAAAGATGAAAAGCGCGCGTTCGAGCTGTATCAGAAAAGTGCCGATAGTGGTTCAGTAGCCGGTTTCTTCAGGCTGGGACATGCCTATCATAAAGGCATCGGGGTAAAACAAAATCGTAGAAAAGCGATAGAGTGGTACCGCAAAGCAGAACAGGCCGGACATCCGGGTGCGATCAAACGGCTGAATAAAATGGGCGCTTAAATAAACTCAGACTGTCTCGGTTAGTTGATCAGACTCGCTGAAGCGACTTATCGAGGAATGATCGATTAAATATTTTTCGATTTCCAGCGCGGGTATGGGACGGCTGAAATAAAAGCCCTGGATAAGATCACAGCCCTGCTGCTGCAGGAATGTTAGCTGCTCGATTTTTTCAACCCCTTCAGCAATCGTCATCAGATCCAGACTTTTGGCCAACGTGATTATGGCTTTAATAATGGCGGCATCACTGGAGTCGGTAGTTATATCAGTGACAAAGCTTCTATCTATTTTTAAGGTGTCGAGCGGGAAGCGTTTCAGGTAGCTCATGGAAGAGTAGCCGGTGCCAAAATCATCGATAGATAAGGACAATCCGAGCTGCTTCAGGTCGTTCAGGTCGGTAATGGTTTTTTTCAGTTGCTGCATGATGACTGATTCGGTCATTTCAAGTTCAAGATACTGCGGATCAAGTCCCGTGCCTTGTAGAATGTTCGTCACATTCTGTATGAAATTTTTCTGATGGAACTGGTGGCTGGATAAATTGACGCTCATCCTGATTGCCGGCAGTCCGGCTTTTTGCCATTTTCTGGCCTGATGACAGGCCGTTTCCAGTACCCAGTCACCGATCGGGTGGATCAATCCGCATTCTTCCGCAATCGGAATAAAGTCTCCCGGAGGCACCAGCCCCGATTCATCATGCTGCCAGCGTACCAGTGCCTCCAGACCAATAACTTCTCCGTTAATGGCTGAGACCTGAGGTTGATAATGTAATATCAACTCATCTTTATCCAGCGCCCGGCGTAATCTGGTTTCCATGCCGAGTCTTTCCCTGGTATTTTGATTCAGTCGGCTGGCGTAGAACTGGAAGTCATTGCGCCCCCTTTTTTTAGCCTGATACATGGCAATATCCGCATGCTTTAGCAGCGTATCAATATCTTCACCATCATCAGGGTAAATCGCGATGCCCATGCAACCGGTGATGTAATATTCCAGATCATTCAGCGTTACAGGTTGACCGAGATGTTCGAGCACGCGTTGAGCGACCTGGGCAATTTTATGACTGTTGATAAACCCATCGACGAGTATGGTAAACTCATCTCCACCAAGCCTCGACAGGTACGATGTGGTGCCCTGTCCAGTGATGGAAACTACGTCAGTAGCACGCAGTGCGTGGGTTAAATTATCAGCGATATTTTTTAATAAATTATCACCGGCATCATGCCCGATCGTATCGTTGATGCGTTTAAACTGATCCAGGTCGATATACATCAGGGCGGCTTTTATGCCTTCATTATTAGCCCGATCGAGAGTTCTTTTGGCAATTAATTTGAAGTGAGTCCGATTAGGCAGCCCGGTTAAGGTGTCATAGTACGCCAGATGTTGAATCTGATTTTCAGCCTGTTTACGGCTGGTGATGTCCTGTATGGTACCCTGCAGTCGAACCGGTTTACCTTCTGCAGATAGTATAATTTCAGCCTGTTCATGGACGATCCGTTGAGAGCCATCTGGAAGGATGATGCGATGACTGAAGTTATACGGTGTGTGCTTATCAATCGATTCATTGATGGACAGTATCAGATTTTTTTTATCGTCCGGGTGAGTGCAGTTAAGGAAAACATCAAAGTTGGTTTCGTAGGATTTTTCCGGTCTGTCGAAAATTTTATAAACCTGCTCAGAGCATTGCAGCTGATTGCTTTCAATATGCCATTCCCAGTTTCCCATAGCAGCGATTCTCTGCGCGTCGGACAGGCGAATCTGGCTTTGACGTAGTGCTTTAAAGGCTTCATTGGCCTTGAGTAAGTAACGCACACGGTGATCCAGTATTGGCCAGTTGACCGGTTTGGTGATGAAGTCCGTTGCATCGACATCGAAGGCCTGCTGAATAGAAGCATGATCGTCCAGACCTGTTATTAAAACGATCGGTATATCCTTTGCCATCCTTCAGCTCACGAATCGCAGCACAGGCCTGCAGGCCATTCATGACCGGCATCAGGATATCCATCAGAATCAGATCAGGGTGTAGTTTTTTGAAGCTGGCCACCGCTTCGCTACCATTTGCTGCCTTAGCGACCGTCATCCCTGCCTGATTCAGGGTAACTTCGAGCATTATTAGCTGCGCGGCATCATCGTCCACCACCAGAATTAGAGGCTTTTCGCGGCTGCTATTAATGTCAGGCACGTTTTACTTCCTCCTGTTCCATTTCATCTGTTAATGCGCTGATTGCCCGGTTATATACAGATTCCAGCTTATCCAGCAATTCACCTGCCTGCACCATATTCTCAGCCTTGCCCAGGGCTTCCAGCTCTCGACTGATTGCGGCCAGTTCTAGCGCGCCAAGATTGGCACTGCTCGATTTCAGGCTATGCGCTGCCTCCAGTAGGGAAGTTGAGTCCTTTTCACTCACAGCATGCTGGATAGATGCCAGTAGTTTTGGCGATTCCTGCAGGAAAATTGTAATGATTCTATTCAGTATGCTGGGCGAACCGGGTTGTTGCATAGCCCTGATATTATCCAGAGGTCGTTTCTGTAGTTCAGTTGTCGAGTCAAGACTGTTTGGGCTAGATTTCGTTTCCTGTTCTGTTTTATCCTCCTTCATTTCGCCCAGCCAGTTGTGCAGGATTGCGAGTAATTGCAACTGGTCGAATGGTTTACTCATATAGTCATCCATACCGGCTGCAGAACATTGCTCCTGAATGCCCTTCTGTATGTTAGCGGTCAACGCGATAATTGGTACATGCGGATGATCTTTGTGCTGTTTTTCGAGCTGACGAATCTGCGCAGAAGCTTCAAATCCATCCATCACTGGCATGCGACAATCCATAAATATCAGCTGGTAGTGCTTCTGCTTCGACATTTCGACGGCTTGCTCACCATTCGCAGCGATGCTTACTTTGCAACCCAGTGATTCGAGCATAAATCTGGCGACTTCCTGATTCACCGGATTATCTTCTGCCAGCAGGATATGTGCTTTCAGTCGTGATGGTTGAATATTTTTCACTACTTGACTTTGCTGCTCAGCGACATTATCCAGCGGGGTATTCATTTCTGCGCTCAGGCATTTGAATAGTGCCTGCTGCTTAACCGGTTTATTCAGATAGCGCTGGATACCGGCTTTTCTGGCTTTAACGCCTTCTTCATCAAAAGCGGCTGAACTGAGCATGACTTTATGCAGCGGAGGAATGTCCGGATCCTGTTGAATGCGCTCCGCCAGCTCGATACCATCCATCTGCGGCATATGCCAGTCGAGTATGATGATGTCGTAATAAGGACTTTCAGTTTTTGCCTGCTGCAATCTATCGAGTGCTTTAACCCCGCTTTCTACGCAGTCGTCCAGCATGCCCCAGGCCTGACATTGATTATGCAGAATCTCTCGATTAGTGGCATTGTCGTCCACGATAAGCACCCGTTTACCGGCGAGCGGGGTAGTGTTTACAGGATTCTCAATGACGCTACTGGCGCGCTTAAATGTTAGTGTGAAAAAGAAGCTGGAACCTTTACCCTCTGTACTGTTGACCCCCAGCTGACCACCAAATAGCCCAACCAGCTGGTGCGAGATCGCCAGACCAAGTCCGGTACCACCATAGTTACGTGTGGTGGAGCTGTCCCCCTGGGTAAAGGCTTCGAAAATACCCTGCTGCTGAGCAGGGGTCATGCCGATGCCGCTATCGATCACGGCAAATTCAAAGCTTAGTTCCAGTTCGCTTTCTGCAACCTTGTTCAGCCGCAGAATAATTTCACCGCTATCGGTAAATTTGATGGCATTGCCGATCAGGTTGATCAGCACCTGACGCAAGCGGTTTTCATCGCTATGCACCATAAAATAGGGGTCGAGAGGTAAAAGTGGAGTCAGGTCCAGACCTTTGACGTGGGCACGTTCCGCCAGCAATTCGGCGGTATCTTCCAGCAGATTACGCAGGTTGAAGTCATGTTTATCCAGTTCAAATTTACCGGCTTCTATCTTGGAGAAATCGAGTATGTCATTAATGATTAACAGCAGGGAATCGCCGGAGCGGCGAATGGTTTCGGCAAAGTGCTGCTGACGTTCGTTTAAGTCACTTGCCAGCAATAATTCAGTCATCCCCAGAACACCATTCATCGGGGTGCGGATTTCATGACTCATGGTGGCTAGAAATTCACTCTTGGCACGACTGGCGGACTCTGCCACCTCTTTGGCTTCCTGAAGACTCGCCGTCCTTTCTTCTACCTGCTGCTGTAAACTGTCGCGAAAGGCCGCAAGTTTATTATCGCGTTCTTCAATCTGCCCCAGCATGTCATTGAAGCCATGGATCAGCATGCCCACTTCATCCTGCTCTCCCGGTGGCAGACGGATATTAAAGGTTTGATGCCTGCTAACCTGCTTCATACCGGCAACAAGGGTGTTTATCGGGCCTGTAATACGCCGCTGTAGAGTGTAAGAAATCAGATGAACCCCGCGCATGATGATTAGAAAAAGGATTAATACGATCACAATGAATTCGGCAAGTCGCTGGTAGAGCAGGTTATAGCTGGTTTCAATATGAACAAAGCCAACCGCCTGCTGATCCAGTATGATGGGGGCGAGCAGGTCCAAACCGCGCATGTGCTCATAGAATTCAGGCTTGCCTGACTGGAGAATTAAATCGCGCATTTGCAGCTCATGTTCCAGCATTTCGTGCTGCAGCGAATTATTCACACTGTAGTGTCTGAACAAAGAACCATTTTCGCGGAAGATACTGGCAGCGGTAACGATTTTTTCGGCGCTGAGTGAATTCAATAGAGTGTTCGCTGTTTCTTCATCTTCAAAAACTAACGAAGCCGAGGTATTGATAGCGATGAACTCTGCTAGCACCGAGGTGCGGTCGATCATACTCTGACGGTAGGAAATCAGGTCGATGGCGATATACACCAGTGAGGCGATCAACAGGGCACCCCCGCTGGTTAACAGGATCATGCGTCGAAGTTTCTGCGCGATACTCAGTTTGTTCAGAAAATTCATAGGGCTATTCCGTTGTCTCGACGATGGTTGCAAGCTGTAACAGTGGTGCAGAGATTTTAAGTTTGGAAAGCTTCGCCTGATTGTCATTGATTTTAAAGCCGATGCGTTTACCTTCGACGGTAAATTGAATCATCCCCCCGTTTTCAGCAAACTGTTCGGTCTCACCCAGGGTGAGGACGGGTTCAGCCCCAAGTTTTTTGAGAATTGAGACCTCGAAAGCCTTTTTGGATGTATCGATAAACAGCATCTGGCAGGCGACATCGACGGAGTCGGACTGTTTGAAGCGATATATTTTTATCGATTTAGCATGTACTGATTTTGACTCAAGCAGGTCGAGTGCCTCGCCAAATCGATCGTTTCCGAGCAGGCAAATGTTGAAATATTTTTGCGCTGTCAGCTGGGGGCTGTCGGGCCAGCTGACGAATTTTGTTAACTTATAGATTAACGCGGCTTTCAGCCGGTACTCGGGAGTCGGCGAAGTTGCCGCCGCGGGCAGGCAAACCAGCAGCACAAGGCTCGCCAGTACCGCAAGCGCTTGCAGTCGTTTTCTGCACAGGTTTAATTGCATCATGGCAGCATTACAGGAATCAGCCTGAGAAAGCGCCTAAAAGTCCCAGCGCAGCTGAGCATAGAGGGAGCGCTCCACTTCGGTTCTACTGATAAAGCCTTCACCGGCAAACTCTTTATGCTGATCTGCCAGCAGGTTGTGGCCGACCACAGCGAACTCCAGGTTATGTTGTATTTTCCAGCCCAGGCGTGCATTGAAACTGGAATAGGCTGGAATGGCGGTAGGAATAGAGAAACTGGTGTTTTTTAGCTCGTCGTTGCGATACAGCCACAGATCCAGCGTCATACTGTCGGACAGCGTATGCAATGAGCGTAGTGACCACTGATTTTTCGGCGCAGAACCTACCACTGACGATATCGTTATCGTGTCTCCACTATCTGTATGATTCTCGGCGTCTATCCTGAGAGTGCTGTAACTCAGCTGCAAGCGCCACGATTCCGTGGCATACCAGTCAGCTGAAAGCTCGATGCCCTGGCTGCTCGCATCACGTTTATTATCGAAAACAAAGCCGGATGGAATCAGTACCGGGTTTGCAGGATCGAACGGATTTGCCAGGGACTGAACACCGGTGACCTCAAAGGTATTCAGGTCTCGATACTCATTCCGGAACAGGGCAAAATCGAGAGACAGTCGCTCATTCGGCTGCACACGGTAACCCAGCTCAAAGGCATTTAACTTTTCAGAGTCAAATGTATCACTGCCGTTGGCATAAATGACGTCGCCTGTAGTCACGGGCGTGATAAACGGATTCACAAAGATACTGGTGACGATACGGCCGGAAGTTTCGATCTGCGAAGGGGTGCGAACCGCGTGCGAAACTGAAGCCCACAGCGTCTGCTTACTGGTAGCCAGCCAGACGATACGGGCGCTTGGCTGAGTCTCTACACCGGTGTAGTCACTATCTTCCAGCTTGACCCCGAGGGTCAGGCGTAACGTTTCCGGTTTCAGCACAATTTCATCCTGGATAAATGCACTGACCAGAGAGGTGGATTCGGATGCCTTTAGAATTGCAACATTGAAACTGCTTATATTGTCATTTTCAGTCCTGCGATAGCCCGCACCCCAGATGATATTGTGAGACTCCCATCCATTATAATGCTGGGTAAAATCGATATCGAGGATATCGTGTCTCTGATCGAGAATCAGCTCCTGACGTTTTGTCTGGTCAAGGTAGATCTGCAGCGTACTATTCAAACCGCCTTCCCCAGTCCGTTGCCAGCGCGCCAGCAGGTTATGGCCGCTGGAGTCAATGATGTCGGGGTTATTCACTTTTCTAAAGGGCAGGTTCTGGTCTGGCGGGTTGTTTTCCGCAAGCGCTGGATCCAGCCACTCGAGCCGGATAATTTGATTTTCATCTGCGCGGTAGGCGTCACCCTGCAGGGTTAACTGGTCCCTGGTGCTGAGAGGAATTTCCATCCGGAAACCACCCTGGTAGTTGCTCCATTCATCACCGGCATCGTTATCCAGTTCGGTGGCATAGCTGCTGTCATAATCAGATGATTTGAAGTATACCCGGGCACTGGATTGTTCGCCGAGGTCGAATCCATAGCGCATTGCCAGCTGGCTTTTTTCTTCATTACCGGCACGTGCAACCACCACCCCACCTCTGGTTTCAGTGGCCGAGCGGGTAATGATATTGATTACGCCGTTGACCGCATTCGCACCCCAGATGGTAGCACCGGGACCGCGGATGACCTCGATACGATCGATATCCTTCAGCATGGTGTTCTGGACTTCCCAGTAAACCCCGGAATAGGAAGGTGTATATACACTGCGACCGTCGATCAGTACCAGCAGTTTATTCGCAAACTGGGCATTAAACCCGCGGCTGGAGATGGCCCATTTATTGCTGTCCATTTTGGCGACCTGAATGCCGGGCGCCATGCGCAGGGCTTCAGGAATACTGGTCACACCGGAACGGCGGATATCCTCCTGAGTGATGACATAGATGGCTGCAGCGGATTCGGTCAGGCGCTGTTTCTTGCGCGACACCGAGGTTACTTCCATCGACAGCAGATCTTCCAGACCTAAATCCAGAATATCATCAATAGGTGGTTGTTGCGCATACGCGGGTTGTAGTGCGAAATAACAGGATGCCAGGCAGAAAATTAAGCAGGACTGACTGCTGAAAGTAAGGATTGGGGATTTCATGTGTTATTTCTCTTCGCAAAAGTGTTGTCAGCTAAGTCTGAATTGAATGCAACGCCATCACCTTGAGACGTGTTTTTGAGACTAAAGGGAATTCTGGAGAGTACAGAAAATATACTATTTCTGATGTCGTCTGTGGGCATAACTTTCATAACATACTACTGATTAAGGGTTATCATTTGCGTATCTTGCCGGAAAGTTTTCCGAAAAAGATTTTGCTCAAGGCACATATAGCAGGTCAGGCAGAAAACTCTGGAATTTTTTCGTTGTTAGGTCATGTTCAGTGGAGCTTTATTGGTGTTGAAATATGTGTTGCATAGTGGTGAAGAGACAGGACCTGCTCGAGAGTTATCTGCTGAAGCGAATTTGGTATTACAATAATCAGTTTAGCCAACACTACCAAAATGTTTTACGATGCCCTGAAGATAAATGGCCTCAGTTGAAATAACGTGCCAGAACGAACAGCACCGGCCTTATGATGGGATTATGATGTTGTTTCTCCGGTCAATAATTTGTGTTCACAGTACCCGACCTGTTCGGGTCTGAAAGCCTGTAAAAATTAATCAATTCTCAATCCTCTATGATCGATGTTAAACAACTGCTGAGCCGTCTCGATCATCGTTCGGATCTGTATAGTATCGGAGTACTGTTTTATCAGATGCTGGAAAAAAATTACCCTATGTGGGCGAGTCGGCGATGGCTACGCCAATGAAGCATATACTCGACCCGATACCCGCAGATCTGCTGAATGGCAGACCCATCAATCGTTCGTTAATCGGGCTATGGTAAAAAATGTTAGTGAAAGATTTCAGTCCGGCCGGGAAATGATGATGGCCCTACAATTACTTAAGGAGTAAACAATGAATTTCAAACTCAGTCTAATCAGTGCGTTATTAATAACGGGCGCAGCGACGATGCTCGAAGCGCGCGAACCGGTCTCGATTCAGCTGGCCCAGAATATGGTCACCCCGCTGGTATCAGGGCAGCGCGTGCAGGTGAAAAAGCTGACGCGTGATATGACCTCAGTGGGCGAGCAGATAGTAACCAGCGGCCCTTCCGAGTTTCAGGATGCGGATGTGGTCAAGGCCCGGCAAAAACGTCTTCAGCAATTCAAGGATGCGCTATTACGTTACCCGCAGCTGGACGATCCGGATGTTGCGGCGGCCAGAGCTCAGTTTGATCAACTGCAGAAACAGCTGTCGGTTGAATTTCAGCGTGCACAGCAGCAACTGGCCAAAATCGGGGATGCTCAGCAAGCCCTGAAAACCATCGAGCAAAACAGCCGCAGTTACCCGGTTCCTGCTCGAATGACATTACCATATAGTCAGCAACAGATAATGGAATGGGTCGAAACGGCTGCTAAAGCACGCACTGCGGCTGAGCATAATATGGAACAATTAGCGCTACTGGCTGAGTTTGCCTATCTACCAATAAATCGTGGTGTACCGCAAGGCGGGGCTCCTTACGACAGCGGTGATGTAAAGCGCATGCAGAGCCGAGCAGCTGCTTCGCTGGAGTTAATCGATTCCCGCTATAAGAGCATGCTGAGTCAACTGGATAGCCAAATGGAACAAATGCAGACGGATGTGTTTTCGCGCTGGCAGGAGGATCCGTTGTCGGATAAAAAATGGCTGTTTCTGCAGCCTGACAGTATCGCCGAAGCGGCACAGGTTTTTGCCAGAAGCAGGGCCATCGTGCAATCGTCGCTGTTGCTCGAACGTGCATTGAATCGTCAGCCGGATCTAGCGCTAGCGATGTTAGAAAAACTGGATCAGGCGGAACAGGATTTTGAGCGTAAAAGTCGTGAGGCACTGGCCTCGTCACGCTTACCTGAAGCCAGATCGAGCGACCCGGCTCGGCTCGCGATTGCGACACAGATTTTACTTACACCGCGCTATCAGTTTGGTGAATCCGGCACCATTGTGCTAACCACGGACAGCATCATCGAACGTGAAAAGAAGTCGAGTGAAATCGATATCGATAAACTGGAACTCAGCCTGAGTGGCGAGCTGAAAGCGTCCGGCACCGAAACCAGCTGGACCTATCGCTGGAAAGAGTTCAAGTTTGCGGTACCGCTGAAGGAAGCAGATGGCAGCTGGGCGATCTGGTGGATCACCGCCAAAAACTATTCATCAGGCGCTGCAAACACCCCGATTGGAAGCTGGGTTTCCGCTCGTGCAGAGAAAGGAAACCCGATCCCGCGCGAGAATTTCTAGGTCTTCAGTATTATTCCGGTATATTGGGCGGATCCAGATCTTCCGGTCGGGCACTGATCTTATGCGCGATGTCTGCGATCCACTGTTCCAGTAGCTGCACATGCTCGGTTTCTTCGGCACTGAATTCTGCCGCCAGTTTACGGATCGACTCGGTGGGTGATTTTTCAGCAATATGGGCGTAGAAATCGCGTCCGCGTTTTTCATTGGCGAGCGCGATGTGCAGCACTTCATCGGCTGTCATGTGGAAGCCGATCGCTTCAAACGGCGTGGTTTCCGGCCCTTCCGGATTCTGCCATTCGAATTCCCAGCTGGCGACAGCCGGTAATACCAGCCCATCCGCATGCTCCATGATTTCAGAGGCATGCTGCTCGCCATAGTGCGATAGTTTTCTGAATAGATGCGCAATCTCGGGATCATGATGCGCCTGCATGTTGTCGGCCAGCTCCTCGTAACGGTCGGACGACTCCGTTTCCAGCAGATAAGACAGTGCCAGAAAGGTTTCCATGTCTTCAATGGATTCTGGTTTGATCATACGATGAACTCCTCTTCAAATTGATGGATAGATGCTGTAACAGCAGAGGTCTGCTGCCACGCGGGATACTGGCTTTGAAAGATCAGGCCGCTACTCATGCCGTCGTCGGCATACAGTCGGGTGGCGGCTTCGAGCGGATTATCGGTCGGTGCATGGGGAAAGCTGCTGACCTGATTTTTCCATAGCTTCTGTTCGGGGCGATAAGTGGGGCAGGGACTCAACACCTGAATAAACGCAAACCCCGGATGCTGGATCGCATCGATGATCAGTTTAGTCATGCCGTTGGGATCACCGGAAAAACCACGCGCGATAAAACTGGCGCCGGCGGCGAGTGCAATCGCTGCCGGCTGAAATGGGCGAACGCCGGTACCATGTGGGGTTAACGGGCTGTCGACCCAGTCCGGTTTTGTGGTCGGTGAAGCCTGGCCCTTGGTCATGCCATACACTTCGTTATCCATCACGATGTAGGTCAGATCCAGGTTACGTCGGCAGGCATGCAGAAAGTGATTGCCTCCGATGGAAAAACCATCACCATCACCACCGCTTGCAATCACGGTCAACTCGGGTCGTGCCAGTTTGAGTCCGGCGGCGACCGGCAAGGCGCGACCATGAATACCGTGAAAGCCGTAGCTGCTCAGATACGCCGGCAAACGCGAAGAACAGCCGATACCGGAAATGACGGCCAGATCTTTTTTGTCCAGGTCCAGATAGGCGAAGGCCTTGGTCAGGGCCGAGAGCACGGCGAAATCACCACAGCCGGGGCACCAGATCGGTTTAACCTCCGATTTATAGGTTTTTGCTTTGGCCAGATCATTCATATGCTTTCTCCGCTTAATGCCTGCAGCGCCTGACAGATTTGTCCAGGGGTAATCGCTAGCGGCCCCGGTTTCGCATATACCTGAACCTGCGCTGGAAGCGCGTAATGAGCTCTCAGGTAACGGTAAAACTGCTGCGAATGGCTCTGTTCCACTACCAGCAGCTGACTGACATCCTGCAGCTCTCGTTCCAGTGCAGCGGTCTGGGCCGGTGCCAGCAGACGGATCGCAATCACCTTCACTGGCTGACCTGATTGCTGTAGACGCTCGGCGGCTTCCAGCACCGCCATGCTGCTGGAGCCCCAGCACAGGATGGCAATGGGGCCGGAGCCCTGCACCTCGGCCCACTGCGTTCCAAACGCATAGCGGGTGAGTTTATGCTGACGTTTATCCAGTTGGTCATGGTGATCGGTTGCAATGCTGGATGGCTTGCCGGTGCAAGTGTGCTCCAGTCCATCGGCGGTATAGCTGCAGCCAGCGGTTCCGGGTAATGCCATCGGAGAAATAGCACTGTCGTTGATCAGATAGCGCTGATACGGGGTAGCGCTGGCAGAGTGCTGGATCTGGCGCAAGCGGGCAATTGAATCTGAATCTACCACCGGCTCTGGAGCGGGGATTACAAAGCGCGACTGGCCCAGAAACTGATCGGATAAAACGATGGCAGGGGTTTGCAGAATCTCCGCCAGTTGCACTGCCCAGCGCGTGGTTTGAATACAGTCGCTGATATTCTGTGGTGCAAGTACCAGATGCGGGGCATCGCCATGCTGGCCGTAGAGGGCGATATTCAGATCACTCTGCTCCGATTTTGTCGGGATGCCGGTGGAAGGGCCACCACGCGTGACATTCACCACCACCAGTGGGATTTCACTAGCAATCGCCAGCCCGATGCCTTCCGCCATCAGGCTGAGGCCGGGGCCGGAGGTCGCAGTCATCGAACACACACCACCAAAAGAAGCACCGATCACCATGTTGATCGAGGCCAGTTCATCTTCCGCCTGTAACAGGCTGCCGCCGATTTTTTCGATTCGGGGTGCCAGCCATTCGAGTAAGTCGGTGGCTGGCGTGATCGGGTAGGCGGCGACAAAGCGTACTCCGCCCTGTAACGCGCCGAGTGCACAGGCTTCATTGCCACTGATATTCCAGCGCGCAGCCGTTGTACCTCCCTGTAATGCCGGGCAGGGTAGTTGAAAGGAAGTTTCGTAGCGGGCTCCGGCATCAAAGCTTTGCAGCGCGGCTTCGATGGCCGCTTCACCTTTACTCGCCAGTGTGGAGCGGATGACGGTGCGGGATAATTCGCTCGGCAATTCAAGTAGTGCACAGAGCAAACCGAGACCGATCATATTCACCCGCCCGCCACTGATGTCGGCAGCCATCTGCTGCAATGGAATCTGAATGACTCTGGCTCCGGACTGTAGAATTACATCCGGAATTTCGCTATGGGCGGAGTCGCTAATAATCAGGCTGGCCGAATCGAGCGGGATTTCCAGTGCAAAGCGGTCGGCGTTAAGCCAGTCGAAGGCGAGTAACAGGTCGAAACGATCATCGGGGCCGGAGACTGGCTGTGCCGAAAGGCGCAACAGGGCAGCCGATTCGCCACCACGGATCTGTGGGCCGACCGAACGGCGCATGATGCCGTACAGGCCGCTGCTGGCAGCGATCTGCAGCAGCATATTACCGACGGTAATAGCGCCACTGCCACCGGAACCGGTGACGGCTAATGACTGGGTACAGCTAAGTATCGACATGAAAATCCTGATGCAGTGAGCAACGGATCAACAGTACCCAGTTTTAGCAGGCTGTGGTTTGATGCAGGTCAAGTGGAGTTGCAGCAGTAATAAATCGTTGCCTGATCGGCACTACAGGCAGGGTAGGTTTCGCGGTTAATCAACTAGCGACTGCGACATAAAACAGTGCCTGGATAGCAATTCTGGAGAGTGTTTAAGTTTCGAGTTAAACGGATTGATGAACCCGCGTGATTTAGAGTTTATTGACCCATGTTTTTAATTTCACTGAGCTCGCTTTTACTGATCTTTTGAATATAGACCGCTTGTGGTTCAGGGCTGGTCGTGGAGTATAGAATGACGTGGGTCTGGGTGATTTGAATGCCATATTGGCCGGATTTAATATAGACGCCACCGGGATATTTGCCGGAAGTAAAATGCCAGTCAGATCTGTGCTCACGCAACCATTGACTCAGAACGGCATACTCTTTATCCGTGCTAGTAAGACGAATGCCCTGTTGGTTACCGTTGTTGGTAAATACCTTTACTTCAGGCGGGAGCTGAATGTCCAGTGATTCACTACAGCTGATTAAAAACATCACCGACAATAGAATGAAAATTCTGCACACTTTATTATTCAACATATAAATATCCGGCTCCAAAACCCAATGATTGGGATTGTTATATAGACACAGGCTTGCTGTTGATACGCAGCACTATGTCCAGCAATTAGAGAGCGTTATACATCCAGAACTCAGAATTGGCAATGACACCTGTTAGCTCTTCCGGAATCTCTGATAATTATTTTTAATGTAGGGTCTTCTACCCGAGCAGGCGGTGTTGCCGACGGTTACAATCTGGGCGCAGCCAGAGGCTCCTGTAACAGCTTTATCATTGCTTCAGCCGGAAGGGCCGGGCTATACAGATAGCCCTGCATCTGGTGACAGCCTTCCTGCAGTAAAAGTTGATACTGTTCTGGTGTTTCTACGCCTTCGGCGATGATTTCCAGGTTGAGGCTTTTACCCAGTGCGATAATCGCTCTGGTAATAGCCAGATCCTCCTGATCGGCAGGCAGATGCCGAATAAACTCGCGGTCAATTTTAAGCTTATCAACGGGGAAGCGCTTGAGGTAGCTTAACGACGAATAACCGGTTCCAAAATCATCGATCGCCAGCGCGATGCCGAGTGACTTGAGTCCTTGCAGTGTTTGTACGGCCTGGGTCGCATTTCCCATCAGCATGGATTCTGTGATTTCAAGCTCAAGACGAGCAGGGTCCAGGCCAGTTTGGCGTAAAACATCCTGTACCGTTGAAACCAGCGAGGGTAATGCCAGTTGCCGTGCAGACAGATTAACCGACATGGAAAACTTACGGAGCCCGACTTTTTGCCAGCTGACCGCCTGCCGGCAAGCCTCCTGCAAAACCCAGTTGCCGATCTGTTCAGTCAGGCCTGTTTCTTCCGCAAATGGAATAAACTGGTTGGGTGGGATCAGACCGATTTGTGGCTGTTCCCAGCGAATCAGGGCTTCCATACCGATAATCTGGTAAGTCTCAAGAGAAATCTGGGGCTGGTAATGCAACCGAAATTCATCTCGCTTTAGTGCATGGCGCAGGTTGACCTGTAATTGCTGGCGCTCTTTTGCAAGTACAGTCAAATGATCAGAAAAATACTGAAAACCGTTGCGACCCAGACCTTTCGCCCGATACATGGCGGCATCGGCATTTTTAATCAGGGTTTCGACATCGCTTCCCTGTTGCGGGTAAATAGAAATCCCGATACTTCCTGAGACAAAGACTTCATGCTCTTCAATCACTAAAGGTTGCGCCAGTTTATGCAGGATTTTTTCAGCGATTAGTGCGGCATCCTGAGGTTTTTCTATCTGTTCCAGTAGTACTAAAAATTCATCACCACCCTGACGCGCGACCGTATCATCCTGACGCACGTTGTTAAGTAAAATATTGGCCGTGTTTTTTAACAGTTTATCGCCTGATGCATGTCCCAGGCTGTCATTGACTTCCTTAAAGTTATCCAGATCAATGATCAGTAATGCCAGGATTGATTTACTCCGGTTAGCCCGTTGAATGGCATGTTGCAGACGTAACTCGAATAGCCTGCGATTAGGTAAATTCGTTAAGGTGTCATGGTAGGCCAGATACTCCAGCCGGTTTTCAGTGTCTTTGATTTCACTGATATCGCTGAAGACGCCGACATAATTCGTCAGGCGGTCATCCTCATCCCGCAGCGTATTGATGGTAAGCCACTCCGGGTAAATGTCTCCATTTTTTCGTTTATTCCAGATTTCACCGCGCCAGTAGCCCTTTTTCTTAATGGATGACCACATGTCCTGGTAAAATAACTCACCGTGCTTACCTGATTGGAGTAAATTCAGGTTTTTCCCCATCACTTCATCTTCGTTATAACCACTGATTTTACAGAATGCCGGGTTGACCTTTAACACAGCGCCTTCAGCATCCGCAACCACCACACCTTCAACTGTGGATTCAATAATCTTTGCCGACAGCTGTAACTCTTTTTCAGCCAGTTTGCGCCTGGAGATATTACGAATGACACCCGAAATTCCCAATGAAAATCCTTTGGCATCCAGTATGGAACGTGAAATAACTTCAACAAAACGTGACTCACCGTCTGCACACTTAAGTCGGAATTCGGTATTACAGTTTTCTTTTTTATTTTTAATAACATCGTTAAACCACGCATAACACAGCGGGTAGTCCAGTGGGTCGACCCAGTCTTCCCAGTGGCGACCGAGTGAATGTTCTACGCTGTTACCCGCCAGTTTTTCCCAGGAGGGCCCCAGGAATTCCCAGTTACCATCGAGACCGATGCGAAATAATACGTCATCCATGTTGTCTATTACTGCCCGGTAAGCGGCCTGACTTTGCTTCAGCTCCGATTCACGCGCACCAATATTGATCGCCATCTGATTAAAGGCCTGGCTGACCATATTCATATCCCTGTCTTTCTCATGCGGTAGTCGAACCGTATAATCACCCTCAGATAGCTGGATAGTGGCTTTGTTTAAACGCTTCATTCTGGATAAAACGATGCGGCTTAACAGGGTTGACGCTAACAACAGGCTGGCTAAAAAAATAAGGGTTTTTAAGGCCAGTTCCTTTTGCAGGTCTTTCAGTAACTGGTCCTGCAATAGCTGTGAGGGTAACTTGATACTTAAAATGCCACGTAATTCATCCAGTTGATAGCCATAGGCATTTTCATATTGACTGGAGATACTGGGCGGCGCCTTTTCACGAGTGCCATGGCAAACCAGGCATTGTGGCACGATTCGTAGTGGTGCTGAAAAATGATAAAACTGTTCACCAGACGGGGTATTGAAAGGTACAAAACGATCGCTTGCAGCGGGGTTTTTTCTGAAAAAATCAATCGCTTCAAGCTCGAGTGCGTCTGCCTGATTACGCTGGTTTCGAGGGCGATCAGACACATTATTAAACCGAATCCCATCAGCCATCAGTTCACTATACTGATCAGAGATTCGACTTAATGCATGAGCCGGAAGAAAGCGGATCGTCTTTTCATTGACCGGAATATGCTCTTCGATAAAGACGCGCTGATAAACGCGGCGCATCGAAACCAGTACGCCTTGAATAGCCTGTGATTGACGATAAAGTCCGGCTTGAAGTGCCTCCTTATTTGCCAGATAAGCGCGGTATTCCACCATGCCGAATCCAATCAGCATAATTACACCAATGGCAGTCAGCGTTTTTGTCTGGAGATTCATTAACCGAAACCTTATTTATATACTCGTAGCCTGGTTGAAAAAATTACTATGTCGACCATAACGCAGTGCAGGTAACACTTTTATATAAGGCGACAAGGGTTACCGGTGATGTTTTTTTGAATTTTTGACCGGTAACAATAACTTTAGCTGGTTATTACAAATAATCATTTAATTATTGGTAATAACGTAGCGTAAATAAGCAAAAAAACTTAATTGGGCTTTAGTATGAATTTACTCCTTTCTCAGCCAGGCGCCGTCTACACTTTTTAAACTATGCGTAATCGATCCAGACTGTAGCTCAGGTCTGTCACTACTCTTCATGCACCACACGATGCGCTGCAGCACTAAACTCACGTCCAAACAGACCAGCCTGCAGGAACTCCCGATTGAGGTGGGCGATGACGGAAAGCGGGATCGATTTGGGGCAGGCTTCGGCGCATTCATAATGGTTACTACAGTTGCCGAAGCCTTCCCGGTCCATGGCTTCTACCATCGAGATGACGCGATGACAACGTTCCGGCTGGCCCTGCGGTAACAGCGCGAGCTGGACTACTTTGGCTGCGACAAACAGCATCGCCGAGGCATTCGGGCAGGCCGCAATACAGGCCCCACAGCCGATGCAGGAGGCGGCTTCAAACGCGCGGTCGGCGCGGTGTTTAGATACCAGAATTTCGTTCGCATCGGGGGCTTCTCCGGTATGCACTGAGATGTAACCGGCCGATTGCATGATGCGGTCCATTGCCGAGCGATCTACGATCAGATCCTTGATCACGGGCAGGGCATCGGCGCGCCACGGCTCGACGGTTATGGTTTCGCCATCACTGAATTCACGCATGTACAGCTGGCAGGTGGTGGTCGCGCGTTGCGGGCCGTGGGCGCTGCCATTGATCATCAACGAGCAGGAGCCGCAGATGCCTTCGCGGCAATCCATTTCGTAGGCGATCGGTTCCTGCTGCTGTGCCATCAGGTTTTCATTGATCGCGTCGATCACTTCCAGAAATGAATCATCCGCGCCGATGCCGTCGATCGGGTAATCGACCAGCCGGCCCGTTGCTGTAGCACTGGGCTGACGCCAGACGGATAGAATGAATTTCATCGGTAGTTACGCTCCACCTGTTTGGCACAGTCGAAATTGAGTGGCTCTTTGTGAAGTTGCGGTGTGTTCGCATCGCCCTGAAAATGCCAGGCGGCGACATGGCTGAATTGTTTATCGTTGCGTTTCGCCTCGCCCTGAATCTGATGCTCTTCACGATAATGTGCGCCACAGGATTCTTCACGCGCCAGTGCATCACGGCACATCAGTTCGGCGAATTCCAGATAATCGGCGACGCGTCCGGCATACTCCAGGGTTTGATTCAGGTCCGTGGCGCTGCCGACAATATTCAGATTGGCCCAGAATTGTGCGCGTAATGCGCTGATGTTTTCAATCGCGCTGTTGAGGCCAAGCTGATTGCGTGCCATACCGCAGTGATGCCACATAATGTCACCAAGCTCACGATGAAACGAGGCTACCGAGCGTTTGCCTTTGATCGCCAGCAGACGACTGATACGATCTTGCGCTTCTTCGACTGTGGCACTAAATACTGGATCATGGTCACTCACGCGTACAGGCGCATTCTCTGCCAGATAATGGCCGATGGTCTGCGGCAGAATGAAATAACCGTCCGCCAGTCCCTGCATCAGTGCACTGGCACCGAGTCGATTGGCACCATGGTCGGAAAAATTCGCTTCCCCAATCACGAACAGCCCGGGAATGTTCGACATCAGGTGATAATCGACCCACAGCCCGCCCATGCTGTAGTGCGCCGCCGGATAAATCTGTAGCGGATGCTGATAGGGGTTTACGTTGGTAATGTGCTGATACATATCGAGCAGGTTACCGTACTGCTGCTCGATAAACGCAGTGCCATGTTGCTGAATCGCATCCTGCAGGTCGAGGTAAACGCTGTGTTTTAGCGCGCCCACACCACGCCCTTCATCACACACCTGTTTCACCGCACGCGATGAAATATCACGTGGCGACAGATTGCCGTAGGCCGGGTATTTGCGTTCCAGAAAATAATCGCGTTCAGTTTCGGGTATGTCGCGTGCCTCGCGCTGATCATCGGCTGCAACGGGCACCCAGATGCGTCCGTGATTGCGCAGTGATTCGGACATCAGGGTCAGCTTGGACTGGTGCGCATGCATGACCGGGATGCAGGTGGGATGTATCTGGGTAAAGCTGGGGTTGGCGAACAGCGCGCCGCGCCGGTAACTGCGATAGCTCGCGGTCACATTCGAGCCGGCCGCATTGGTAGAGCGATGATAGATATTACTGTAACCGCCGGTCGCCAGCACCACCGCGTCGGCACTGTGGCTCCGTATCTCACCAGTCAGCAGATTACGCGTGATGATGCCGCAGGCACGGCCATCCTTCAGCACCAGTTCGAGCATTTCACTACGCGTGTGCAGATGAACCTTACCCAGATGAATCTGCCGGTTCATCGCGCCATAGGCACCGAGCAGTAATTGCTGTCCGGTCTGTCCTTTGGCGTAGAAGGTTCGCGAAACCAGCGCACCACCGAACGAGCGGTTATCCAGATGACCGTCGTACTCGCGTGCAAACGGCACGCCCTGTGCGACACACTGATCGATGATGCTGCCGCTGATCTGGGCCAGGCGGTATACATTCGCTTCTCTGGAACGGAAATCACCGCCCTTGATGGTATCCATAAACAGGCGGAAATCACTGTCGCCATCGTTGCAATAGTTTTTGGAGGCATTGATGCCGCCCTGGGCCGCGATCGAATGGGCTCTGCGTGGTGAGTCATGGAAGGTAAAGGCTTCGACCTGGTAACCCAGTTCAGCCATGGTGGCACAGGCCGAAGCCCCGGCCAGACCGGTGCCGACCACGATGATTTTCTTTTTGCGTTTGTTGGCCGGGCTGAGCAGATGCAGGTTATCCAGACAGTGCTCCCATTTCTGTTCCATACCGCCGCCAGGGACGCGTGCATCCGGTAGTATCGATGAACTCATGCGAATCTCGGGCCGGTTAACGAAGGAATGGAAAGTCCTGCCACGGCATGGTTTAACCAGCCGAACTGTATTGCCAGTGGAATCGAGCACAGACCGATCACCACGAACAGTACGATCAGCCAGGATAGCCCTTCAAACAGTGAAAAATAGTTATCGTGAAAGAAGCCCATGGTCTGAAACAGCGCTCTGACACTATGCTTGAGGTGGATGCCGACCAGCAGCATGGCGGTGATATAACTCCACGCAATGGTCGGGGTCTGAAATGCGGTGACGAGTCGCGCATACACATCCACAAAGCCACGTTCATCGACCCGGTAAAAGGTGGCATCGGCAGCTGCACCCAAAGTCAGGTGGGCTACATGCGCCACGATAAAGATAAAAATGATCAGTCCGGAAATCAGCATGCGTTGCTCGAACAGGCGTTGCCACAGCGATGAACCAGCCTGATAGGCGATGCGCCGTGCGCTGCGGTTCTCCAGCGACACTTTGATGCCGAGCCATAGGTGCAGCGTTACAATGGCGAGCATGCCCAGCCGTACCAGCCATAGCATCGGACTCTGTTGCAGCCAGTGCGCATAACTATTGAGAGCCGATGGGCCGATATAGATAGTCAGGTTGCCGAGCGCGTGACCGATCACAAACAGCAGCAGGAAGATACCGCTGATGGCCACCACCAGTTTGCGTCCAATGGAGGTGTTGAGGAGATTCAGCAAACGATTCATGGCGGAACTGTAGCGAAACCGTGGGAGGAAGAAAACGATATTTTCCGTATCCGCGCGCTGATTGATGGAAAACAGTATTCAGGTCAATTGCAGTGTGAAAAACGCTGCCGACATCGTGCTCAGTGTGACATTTTTTTTTCGTGTTCAGTCACTCGGCTGTGATCAGCGCAGCATTAACAGGGCAATGATAACGCTCAGGATGAATGCCACACTTTTCCAGAACAGCAGCGGGTTACGTTCCATGATCGGTGGACGGTTCTGACTCAGAAAGGTTTTGTTCGGATGGCGCAGGTCAAACACGAATTCGGAGATTTCAGCATAGCGCCGGTAGGGATCCGGATGCAGCGCCTTACGCAGGGCGGCATCGATCCAGGCTGGAATCTCACGCTCATCATCGAGTACCGATTGATAGTTTAATTTGCGTTGTGCGGCCCGGGTTCTGGCTTTGGCTACTTCAGCGCCATACGGCAGCCTGCCGGATAGCATCTGGTAGGCAATCACCGCCAGTGAAAACAGGTCCGAACGTGCGCTGCCGGATTCGCCGAGGAAATATTCCGGCGCACTGTATTGCGCGGTGCCGAGCAGGTTGTTGCGTTCCAGCGGTGTGTCCATTTCCATCAGGCCGGCTACCCGGGTGGAACCAAAATCGATGATCTTCACGGTGCCGCTGGTATCGATCATGATGTTGTTCGGGCGTAGATCCTGATGCAGCATTTCCAGACGATGAAACGCGAGTAAACCGCGCGCAATCTGTTCGATGATGCCACGTACGGTTTCCACATCCGGGTCAGGATTATCGATCATCCACTGGGTTAAAGTACGGCCGTCGATATACTCGCTGACGATATAGATAAAGTTGCGTTTACGGGTCTGCTGACAGGGCTTCAGTACATGCGCACTGTCGATGCGGCGCGCGATCCATTCTTCCAGCATAAAGCGTTCGAGATAGGCCGGGTCGGCGCGCAGGTCGATGGACGGTATTTTCAGGATGACCTGCTGGTCTGTGGCAGCATCGCGCGCCAGATAGATATGACTACGGCTGGTGGCATGCACTTCGCGCATAATCTGGTAGCCGTCAAACGCTGCCCGTGCTTCCAGTATCGGCGCAAACGGTAGCTCGGTTAACTGCTGGTAAATCTCACTCGCATCCTGCGCGGGCAGTTCATCCACCCGGATGATCTGAATCGTCAGATTATCCGTACTCTGCTGAGCGTAAGCCCGCTCGACGATAAGCTGCGTGGCCTTATCCAGATCCTGCGGGTGTTGGCGGATAGCCTGAATGATGTCATCAGCACTGGCAAATTCATACACCCCATCGGTGGCCAGAATAAACAACTCACCCGGCTCTACCGCCAGCGTACGATAATCGATCTCCAGCTGCTGATTGATACCCATCGCGCGACTCAGGTAACTTTTTTCCTGCGAAATCCAGAACCGGTGATCTTCGGTCAGCTGCTCCAGAGTTTCGCCCTGTACCCGATAGATACGTGAATCACCGACGTGCAGAATATGCGCGGTCGTCGATTTGATGACGATGGCGCTAAACGTGCACACATAGCCCTTGTCTTTATTGTAGCGGTGCTGACTCTGCTGGGTCTGGGAATGCAGCCAGGAGTTAGTCGCCATCAATACACAGTGGGCAGACTTCTTCACCGACCAGGTTTCTGAGGTGCTGAAATAATCCTCCAGAAACCCACTCACTGACGCTTCACTGGCAATCTGGCTGACATCGCTACTACTGATGCCATCCGCCAGAGCAATCGCGATACCTTTAGAGCTCAGCTGTGGTTGTTGAGGAATATAAACACCGTAGAAATCCTGATTGATCTGCTTACGGCCTTTGTCAGAATGTTGCCCTACGGATATTTTTAATTGACTGGACATGGTTATAGTCGCAAAGAGCCTCAGTCGAATCGCGACTGAGGCGGATTGAATTTCTGTTAGAAACTTTTATAAGGCAGAAACTTACCACTCATGACGATTTTGACTCGATCCCCATTCGGATCAGCTTCGCGCTGCAGATCCATATTGAAGTCGATGGCGCTCATAATTCCATCTCCAAACTCTTCGTGGATGAGGGCCTTGAACGTCGTGCCATACACGTTGACCAGTTCATAGAAGCGGTAGATCAGCGGGTCGGTCGGTACTGTGGTCGGAAGCGAACCCTTGTAGGGAACGACCTGCAGCTGTTCAATCGCTTCGTCCGGTAAACCCAGCATGGCGCCAACACTGGCTGCCTGATCAGCATTCAATGTCATCTGTCCGAGCAGGGCTGCGGTGGTCCATTCTTTGCTCTTGCCGGTGGCCTCAGCCAGTTGTGCCCAGCTGAGTTGATGGCGTAGCTTATGGACGATGATCAATTCGGTAACTTCATTGCGTGTCATGTTGAACTCCAGTACAGATATCACTGTTGATGGTTAAGGAGCCACAGTCATGCGGTGAACTGTGACCCCCTGGTTAAAGATAATCAGAGATTTCCTAGCCAATGGAACGTTTAGGTGCGGTTCTGATGTGGGTGGAATACAGGGTAAGGCCGGTAAACGCGAGTCCCCCCACCAGATTACCCAGCACGGTAGGGATTTCATTCCAGATCAGGTAATCCATCACCGAGAAATTACCACCCATGATCATTGCGGAGGGGAACAGAAACATGTTGACCACCGAATGTTCGAACACCATCGCAAAGAACAGCATGATCGGCATCCACATCGCAATCACCTTGCCGCTGACCGAGGTTGAAATCATCGCGCCCACTACACCCATCGACACCATCCAGTTACACAGCATGCCTCTGACGAATAGCGTCAGCATGCCGGCGGCACCGTATTCGGCATAGCCCAGGGTACGCGCTTCACCGATACTGGCAATCTTCTGGCCTACCGCATTTGGTTCGACCGAAAATCCGTAGGTAAACACAATCGCCATCATTACTGCGGTGGTAAACGCACCGGCGAAATTGCCGATGAACACCAGTCCCCAGTTACGCAGCACACCACCGATGGTGACGCCCGGACGTTTATCGAACAGGGCGAGCGGGGTTAACACAAACACACCGGTGAGCAGGTCGAAGCCCATCAGGTACAGCATGGAAAAACCGACCGGGAATAGTATCGCCCCAATCAGAGGCGATCCGGTCTGCACGGCGACGGTAATCGCAAAAGCTGCGGCCAGTGCAAGAATGGCTCCAGCCATATAGGCTCTGATCAGGGTATCGCGGGTTGACATGAAGATTTTGGATTCGCCGGCATCCACCATCTTGGTAACAAATTCAGAAGGGACTAAATAAGACATATAGTTTCTACTCTCAGTCTAGATTCATAAGGTACGGCTCCAACTGGAACCGTGATTAAAAAGGATGTACGAATAGCTGATAGCAATTGATGTGCCAGCCTGAGGAAACAGTTGCCAGCCTTCGGTTATGCCAGGGGAATGGTTTTTTTAAGTGCTTTTTAAATGAGGGGGTTTACTTGCTGAGCGCTATCCTGGTGCGAGAGTGTAATCTTTATGGTGCAGGCAGTTGTTTTCGCGGCGCTACTGATGCAGTGACTGCATCACTGCAGCTGAAATATCGACTTTGGTATGACCCCGGAAAAATCGATAAAATTGATCACAAAATGAGCCAGTATCAGAGGGGGCAGAGCGCGTGTTTTGATATATGCGAACATAAACACGGCACCGATCAGCGAGGTGATCAGCACCGCGTGCAGGCCGAGACTCCAGTGGATCAGGCCAAAGGCGAGTGCAGAAAAGGTAATGATGACCGGAATTTTGTGGGTAAAGCGGATCAGAAAGGTGTACATATAGGCACGAAAAACGAGTTCTTCCAGCACCCCGACCAGCATCAGGCCGAACATCAGGTCGATCCAGTTCCAGGCGGGGTTATCGATGGTCGGCATGTAGCCCAGCGGCGAATAGCCCGGCAGCCTGGTGAGGAAGGTATAGCCGTTCTGATCGATCAGGGTGCCTACCAGCGTGAGGATGACGAATGTGGTGACAAAAGACGCTACACTCTGGCGGATCAGTCCAAACTCGAACATGCGCATCTTTTTGCTCAGAATCAGCCAGGTGATCAGCATCAGCGGGAAGAACTTGACCCCGACATAGTCGATAAACAGCCATAGATGCCAGTCCTTGATATAGATGCTGGCAAAATCGTTCAGATAGAACGGGCTCACCAGAAGAACGAGTACCAGTAGATGCAGTGTATTGACGGTTCTTCTTTTCATAATCCTTGATGCCCTGGCATTACTGGCTCGCGCTTAAGCTGCGGGAGGCAGCCAAAGGCACAGTGTCCCATTTTAACGTCAAATTTTAAAATAAACCAAGCGATGTATGCCTGGGTGTGGCGTTAATATTTCCTTTTCGGCTATGTTTATCACTCGTTGGCGGCATCAGAGAAAAGGGTCGAGTGCTCGGCTTATTCTCCAGGTCGTCGTGCCGGACTTGATCCGGCATCCAGAAAACGGATGGCAGGGGCAATGACCTGGGCTTCGAGCGGACTGGATACCAGCATTCGCTGGTATGACTAGAGATAGGTCGAGTACTCGGCTTTTATCAACGTCGTCATGCCAGACTCGATCCGGTATCCAATGAACGGATGGCAGGGGCAATGACCTGGGCTTCGAGTGGACTGGATACCAGCCTCGGCTCTGGGATCCTGCTTCGCTCTACCTTCTGCATCCCTGCAGTCGTGCGCTGGTATGACGAGAGATAGGTCGAGTACTCGGCTTTTCTCAACGTCGTCATGCCGGACTCGATCCGGTATCCAGCAAACGGATGGCAGGGGCAATGACCTGGGCTTCGAGTGGACTGGATACCAGCCTCGGCTCTGGCATCCTGCTTCGCTCTACCTTCTGCATCCCTGCAGTCGTGCGCTGGTATGACGAGAGATGGGTCGATGGATGCTTTTGTGCACCTCTCTTAACCCGGAAGTCCAGTCCCGAGCATGATACTCAGCCCCAGTCCCACGGTAAAAATGCCGATCACGGTCTGTAATCCATTATGCATCCAGGTCAGGCCTTTGGCCGAAGAACGCAATGGTATCGCGATAGCGATCGAGAGCACGCCCATGCCCAGCATCGAGCCGACACCAAACAGCAGGATGTAAAGCATGCCCTGCCAGGGTGACTGGATGGTTTCCAGCGTGAGTAAAATTACCGCCGCTGAACCGGCCATGCCGTGCATCAGGCCGACCAGCAGGAAGCGTAGCGGAAATTTTATGCGATGCTGGTGTCGGTGTGCACTGTTCTGATGGGCGCCTTCAGCGGCATGCGAATGGGCATGGAAATGCACCTGCGGGCCATGATTGTGTTTATGGAAATGAATGCGTTCGCGGATCACACGGATCAGTACATCGCCGCCGAGAATCACCAGCATCACGCCGACTAGAAACTCCAGTAGCTGCGCCAGTGACGTTGGTACGACGGTATCCATCCACAGCACGATGGAGCCGATCAAAAACAGGGTCAGGGTGTGTCCGAGTCCCCAGGCCAGGCCCTGATGCAGGGCCTGTTTCAGGGATTGCTGGCTGGATGCGAGTGAGGCGACGGCAGCGACATGATCGGCTTCCAGCGCATGGCGCATGCCGATCAGAAAGCCAATGAAGAGTAGACTGATCATTTTATTGTCTCAACAGATGCGTGGTAACTGTTCGCCCACCAGCATGTCGACGATACGATCTCCACCGAAGCCGGTGGTGAGTATCACGCGTCCTGCGGGTTCGGCAACGACTTCACCGATGATCACGCTATCTTTGCCGGTTGGATGTGCACGCATCGCAGCCAGTATCGCCTGTGCCTGAGCCGCCGGCACCAGCGCAATGACCTTGCCTTCGTTGGCCAGATAAAGCGCGTCGAGGCCGAGGATTTCGCACATGCCGCGTACTTCTTTGCGGATCGGTATACGGGTTTCTTCGATACGGATAGCACAACCACTGGACTGGGCAAATTCATTCAGAACAGTGGCGATGCCGCCGCGCGTGGCATCGCGCATACAGTGGATATCCGGACATACGGCCAGCATAGCCTGGATCAGGCCGCTTAAGGTGGCACAGTCGGTCTGGATCGTGTTTTCAATCGCCAGTTCACCACGCGCATCGACGATGGCTGCGCCATGATCGCCAATGTAACCATTGCAGATCACCACATCACCGGGTTGTGCTCGATGTGCACCGATCTCGATACCGGCCGGAATCACCCCGATACCGGCGGTATTGATGAACAGTTTGTCTGCGGCACCTTTATGCACTACCTTGGTGTCGCCGGTAACGATGCGAACCCCGGCGGCATCTGCGGTCTGCTTCATCGACTGCACGATGCGGCGCAGATCCTCCACCTTGAAGCCTTCTTCGATGATCATGCCGCAGCTCAGGTAGAGTGGTATTGCGCCGCCTACGGCCAGATCGTTGATGGTGCCGGTGACCGACAGCTTGCCAATATCACCACCGGGGAAAAACAGCGGATCGACCACATACGAATCAGTGGTCATCGCCAGTCGATCGCCGTAAGCGGCGAGGGCAGCGATATCGAAACGGGCCTGATCTTCCAGCGTATTCAGTTCGGCGCTGTCAAAACCGGCCACGAATACATCGTCGATCAGATCTCGCATCGCCTTGCCGCCACTGCCGTGCGACAGGGTGATGGTATCGCCCTGCAAACTGCGTTTGCGTTCGCTGCGCGTATTCATGCGGCTGACTCCCGCTCCAGGTGAGCCTGGCGCTTCGCCATCAGCTCCGGCAGATCACCAAAGTTATAGTAGGCGGCACAGGCACCTTCGCTCGACACCATCAGTGCGCCCATCGGTGTTTCCGGGGTGCACAGCTTGCCGAATTCGGCACATTGCCAGGGCCGGATCAGGCCCTTGACGACATCGCCACACTGACAGGATTCGGGGTCGGCCACACGCAGATTAGGCACGTGAAATTTTTTCTCGGCATCAAACCCGGCAAACTCGGGACGCATACGCACCCCGGAATCATCCAGCGTGCCGAGTCCACGCATCTCGAACGAATCGCGCAGCTCAAACACCTGTTCGATCGCAGCCAGGCCGGGATGATTGCCCTGTTTCTGTACGATACGCACATACTGATTTTCTACTTCACAGCGTCCCTCTACGATCTGTTGCAGTAGCATATAGATCGATTGCAGGATATCCAGCGGTTCGAAGCCGGTGATTACGATCGGCTTCTGGTAGCGCTCGGGAATAAACTCAAACGGCTGTTCACCGATCACCATGCTGACATGGCCAGGGGCCAGAAAACCATCGATATGCATATCCGGATCATCCAGGATGGCCTGAATCGTCGGCGCGGTCGTCAGATGATTACAAAACAGTGCGAAATTAGTCAGGCCTTCGGCCTTCGCCTGCATTACGGTGAGCGCGGTGCTCGGCATGGTGGTTTCAAAACCGAGCGCAAAAAAGATCACCTGACGTTCAGGGTTTTTACGTGCCAGCTCCAGCGCATCTAGCGGTGAATACACCATGCGGATATCCGCACCATCCGCCTTCGCCTGCAGCAGGCTCTTGTGCGAGCCGGGTACCCGCATCGCATCACCAAAGGTGGTGAAGATCACGTCCGGACGTTCCGCCAGTATCACGCAATCATCGACCCGACCTCTGGGCAGTACACACACCGGACAACCGGGCCCGTGTACCATTTCGATACTGTTGGGCAGCATTTGCTGGATGCCGTAACGGAACAGGGTATGGGTATGGCCACCGCAGAATTCCATCAGCAGTAGTGGTTTCTTTTCGGTATAAGGTAACTGGTCCATCAGTTGGGCAATCTTGTTTTTGAGGGCTTTTGCCTTTTCCGGATCACGGAATTCATCGACATATTTCATTGGTTTTTCCTCTGTTGCTGGGATCAGATGGTGGCCGACTGCCGCATGGCGTCGAGTTCTTCCTGTACTTCTCCCAGTTCGGCGAGAATCTGCAGGGTTTTGTGTGCTTCTTCGGCATCGATGATGCTCATCGCGAAACCGACGTGTACCAGTACCCAGTCGCCGACACAGTCTGCGGCCGGATGCTGTTCCGACACGATGCAGGCGATGTTGACCTGGCGCTGGATGCCGCTGATATCGACCCTGGCCATCAATTTATCGGCATCGGTCAGTTCGATGATTTGTCCGGGTATACCTAAACACATGTTGTTGTCTCTCTGAGGTTTGCTCGGGCAGCGGCAATCAGCGCCTGTCCGAAGGAAATGCCACCATCGTTTGCTGGTAGCTGCTGATGAACTAAAATTTTGAGTGGCTGTTGCCGGAGTAGCTCCAGGCATAGCCTGAACAGGGTTTGATTCTGAAACACGCCACCGCTAAGCGCGACCGTACGGATGCCGCTTTGGTGGCTGATATGGCTCACGCTATCGGCAATAGCCTGTGCCAGTCCGCGATGAAAGCGGGCGCTGATGACGGCAGCCGATGTGCCCTGTTGCAGATCCTGTAATAGCGCACGCCACATCGTCTCAGGATTGATTTCCAGCAGCTCATGCTGCTCCAGCGTAAATAGATAGGGGCTAGCCTGCTGCAGCGCGGGTGCGGTGATACAGCTTTCCAGTTCAATCGCAGCCTGGCCCTCGTAACTGATGTGATCGGCGCAAATGCCAAGCGCTGCGGCGACCGCATCGAACAGGCGTCCGCAGGAAGAAGTGAGCGGGGTATTGATCGCCCGACGTATCATCTGCTCCAGCGTATTCAGCGGTTGCGCCGACAGGGTCTGCATCAACGCCAGATCGGCGTAGCGCTGCTGTAGTGCGGGCCAGTCATCCAGTTGTTGTAGCTGCGCATAGGTATTGCGCCAGGGCTGCAGAATAGACTGCACACCACCCGGCATGGGTGCCGGCTTTAGGCGTCCGATGCGCTGGTAATCCAGATAATCGGCGAGCAGGAATTCACCGCCCCAGATGCTGCCGTCATCACCGAAACCGAGTCCGTCCATCACAACACCGATCACCTTGCCCCGATGCCGCGCCCAGCCATTGTCGGCCAGGCAGGCGGCGATATGGGCATGATGATGTTGCACTTCATCGATACGGATGTCGTTATCCCGCGCCAGCTGGCGGCCATGCTTGCTGGACAGGTATTCGGGATGGCGGTCGACTACGATGTGTTGTAGCGGGAACCGGAACAGGCGCTGATAGAGCTCGAGATTATGCAGATAATCGTCGTAGGTGTGGGCGTTTTCCAGGTTGCCGATGTGCTGAGACAGCGTCGCCTGGCCGTCGCGGATCAGGCAGAAGGTATTCTTCATTTCACTGCCACAGGCCAGAATATTCGGTGGATTGATAAAACCGTCGGGCAGCGGGATCGGGCGTGGTGCATAACCTCGTGCGCGGCGTAAAAAGTGTGGCTGGTGATGGATCACCCGTACCACCGAGTCATCGATACGGTTGATGATGTCACGGTCATGCATCAGGAAATAGTCGGCAATGTGCTTTAGGCGCTGCTGCGCCTGCTGGTTATCGATGCACTGTGGCTCTTCTGAGCGGTTACCGGAGGTTAAAACGATAGGCCGCTCGAGTTGCTGACACAGCAGATGATGCAACGGACTGTTGGGCAGCATGAAACCGAGTGTGTGCTGGGCCGGAGCGATCGCGGGCGACAATGGTTGAGCGTGCTGCTTAAGCTGTAATAATACGATCGGTGCTGCATTCGATTGCAGCAGCTTGTGCTGTTCGTTATTCACCAGACAGTATTGTCTGATCTGGCTGACCGAGTTTGCCATCAGCGCCAGCGCTTTATGCGGGCGTCGCTTACGTGCTCTGAGGGTTTCTACCGCGCTATGATTGCCGGCATCGCAGGCCAGTTGAAATCCACCGATACCCTTGAGCGCGACGATATGACCCTGGCGGATCAGTTCAGCGATGCTATCCAGCGGGCGTTCCGATGGGATGGTTTGCCCCTCGGTATCCACGATCCACAATTGCGGGCCACAGTCAGGGCAGGCATTCGGCTGGGCGTGAAAACGCCGGTCGGCCGGGTTTTCGTATTCGGCTTGACAGGCCGGGCACAGCTCGAAAGCGGCCATACTGGTATAGGCCCGGTCGTAGGGAATGTCACGGATAATGCTCAGTCTGGGCCCGCAATGAGTACAGTTGGTGAAGGCATACTGATAGCGCCGGTTGCTCGGGTCGCTGATATCCTGCAGGCATTCGGAACAGGTCGCGGCATCCGCCACGATACCAGTGTGTACCTCGCTCTGCAGGCTATGCAGAATACTGAATTCCTGGAAATGGATAATCTCATCCAGAGTTTCACGCTGAATGCTATCGATACGTGCCAGAGCGGGCGGGTTGCTCTGTAACTGTTGCAGCAGCAGGTCGATCTGCTCTGGTTTGCTTTGCGCAATGATGAGTACGCCGGAACCATCGTTGCGGACTTCACCATTGATACCGAATTGCTGTGCGAGTTGCCAGACTGTCGGGCGGAAACCGACACCCTGCACCAGTCCGCGGATACGGATCTGTTCGCTATGCAGTTGTATTCCAGGGCTGGACTCATTCATCTCAGTGTACCGTACACACCATGCAGGGATCGAAAGAGCGAATGATATGCTGGATCTTTACGCTGGCCTGTTTTTCATCGCCCACCTCGGTATCCTGCAGCGCCAGTTCGAGCGCGCCGGGTTGATCCTGTCCATCGCGTGGAGAAAAGTTCCAGGTGGTCGGTGCAATGATCTGGTAATTCAGGATATGCCCGTTTTTGATTCTGACCCAGTGTCCGAGACTACCTCTGGCGGCTTCCACCAGACCCGCGCCCTGAGCTTCAGCGGGCACTTTGGCGGACACGCAGAAGGGCTGTTTGGGCTGTAACTGTCTGGCCCATGACTCCATCTGTGGCACGATCAGGGCCAGTTCCAGCAGGCGTGCAATCACCCGGCTACGCACATTGGCACCGTTATGTTCGACAATTTTGCGTATCAGTGGGTGGCCCTGCACCATCTGGCGCGCAATCGCACCAACCTCCATCACCCGGCCATCCAGACGCGGTGCCTTGCACCAGCTATAACCGTTGGATTCATCGGTGTCCGGAATGGTACTACCCTGAAACGGGTGTTTCGGCTGTGCCGCTGAACTCAGCCAGCTATGGGTCAGGTCTTCTCGGATCTGCTGTGGATTAAACGCACTGCTTTGACCCTGCAGGAATAGTCCGGGTTTGAATAGATGTGAGTCGGCATTGGCGTACGCACCATAACTCATGAAATTATCACTCGCACGTCCAAGTGCTGATAAGCCAAGGTCATCCGCGATATGGATGAAACGTGCAAAATCGGAGTCGGGATGCGCCTGTATCAACTGTTGCAGCGCCTGTTCTGAATCCAGTTCGATGATCTGCTCCAGCTCAACCCCGAACAGGGTTTGCTGCAGAAAATGACGGAAGTTGCGGATCGTGCTGAGCAGGCGGATACGTTCCTGCGCTTCCAGTGGACGCGTGGTGCCACCTGGCTGTATCGCCAGTGAGTGCGGCCATTTACCCGCCAGCAGACCGGTGATATGCAGGAAGGCGGCGCGAGCGGGTAAAACGACTGCGGCCGCATTACCGGTTTGAGCCTTAAAACGTTGCACAGTCGGTGTGAACCAGCTTTTATCCTGATAACAGTCGCGCGCAAAATCGGGCATGAAGAACAGATAGAAATGAGTCAGGTGATCGGCCAGGTTTTCTGTCGCCAGAATCAGGTTGGTGCTCAGCATGCCATTCGCTAAAGGCTGGATGTTCATCGCAGCGGCGAGAGCCTGGGCGGCCGCGACCGACTGCGAAACCGAGCAGATGCCGCAGATGCGGGGCGTATATACCAGCGCATCGAGTGGGTCCTTGCCCTGCAGAATCTGTTCATAGCCACGGAATAGGGGAGAGTTAACCCAGGCCCGGCTGATACGATCGTGCTCGACTTCGACCTGTACTTCGAGATCGCCCTCGACCCGGTTGAAGGGGCCCAGCAGGCGGCGCGTTGGCTGTGGAGATTTTTTGTCCATGCTCATGAACCGATTCCCGATAAGCCTGAGTCATGCCGGACTTGATCCGGCATCCAGTGAATGGATGGCAGGGGTAGTGATCTGGGCTTCGAGCGGACTGGATACCAGCCTCGGCTCGGGCATCCTGCTTCGCTCTTACTTCTGCATCCCTGCAGTCGTGCGCTGGTATGACGACAGTCGGAATGAATGCTCGGCTTAGTTTCTGCGTCGTCATGCCTGACTTGATCCGGCATCCAGCAAACCGATTGCAGGGGTAGTGATCTGGGCTTCGAGTGGACTGGATACCAGCATGCGCTGGTATGACGGTAGTTGGGATGAATGCTCGACTTATTCCCAAAGTCGTCATGCCGGACTCGATCCGGTATCCAGTGAACGGGTGGCAGGAGTCGTGACCTGAGCTTCGTCTGCACTGGATACCAGCCTCGGCTCGGGCATCCTGCTTCGCTCTTACTTCTGCATCCCTGCAGTCGTGCGCTGGTATGACGGTAGTTGGGATGAATGCTCGACTTAGTTTCAGCGTCGTTACGCCAAAGTTGTAGGGAAGATGCTTTCATGCCTTTTTATCCTTTTTCTGATGCTGACCGGGCGATACTCTGATGTGATCAGAGGTGGCATTCACCTTCAGACGTTTCGGTGTGGCGGCCTTGGCCAGTGATGACAGTGCGACAAACCAGGCTTTCGGCATATCGGTCGGCAGCCCGATCGGAATACCGGCGATCTTCGGGGTGACACTGAAGCTATGGCCCGGTTCTTCAAATTCGGGGGCGGTACAGTTGATACAGGCATAGCCTCCGCGCAGGCAGGAACCTTCACCGTTCCACAGTCGGGTATTGCAGTCGGCGCGCGCCTGAGTGCCGAGGCAGCCCAGATGTTCCATCAGACAGCCCTGTTCCGATGCCTGGCTGGCACTTGCCTTGTACTCATAAAACTCATTGCGCGGACAACCGTGATGCACCAGATGATCGGTGTAGCTGCGCGGACGGTTGAAGCTGTCGAGCTGTTCGGTGTCGAGCTCCTGCATCGATAGCTGAAGCAGGGTTTCAATCACCCAGTTCGGGTGGGTTGGGCAACCGGCGATGTTGATCACCGGCAACTGTCCCGGACTGATCCAGTCAGTCCCGAGCAGGCCGCCTTTGTGGCGTCCTTCATACTGCAGCCCGGTTGCCTCGCCGGGATTGGGGCCGGACATGGTAATGCCGCCAAAGGTGGCGCAGCTGCCGATGCCGATGGTGTAACGTGCCTTACGCGCGAGACTCTGCAATACCTTAAACATAGGGCGACCGCTACCACTTAGCATATGAAATCGGCCGCTACCCTGCGGGCCCATCATCACCGAACCTTCCAGACACAGAGCATCGAGCGTGATCTGATCGCTTTCAATCGCCTCCAGCAGGGCCAGGAATTCGTCGCCGCTGGCTTCACTGAAAGAAGGGTGCCAGAGCAGGTTGATATTGTTTTGAGATAGACTGCTATAAAAATCCGGCGCTTCCGCATTCAGTACCGACATGCTACAGCCTCCGCAGCCACCGGATTGTAACCAGAGTATATTGAAGCCGCTCATGGCTTGAGTTCGAGCGGCAGGCTGAAGATGAATTCGCTGCCGCCATCGCTATTATTTTGTGCGCGCAGATTACCATGACACTGTTCGGTGGCAAGACCGAAGCTGATATACAGGCCGAGTCCGGTGCCACTGCCGACCGGCTTGGTGGTAAAGAACGGATCGAACAGTTTGACCAGATCCTGCGTTTTTATGCCGTGTCCATTATCCCGGATATGGATGTGGGCAAAGGTATTATCCTGCTCAACCCGGATCTGCAGACGGGGATGTTCAGTCTGTTGCATGGCATCGATCGCATTCTGTAGTAGATTGATCAGGATCTGATGCACATGGCCTTCGTTGTTGATGATGATCAGTTGCGCTGGACAATCATTGATGACTTCGAGTCTGGCACTGGCAGATTTGAGTATCCAGGAGCTGGCACGGTTTATCACCGCGATCAGGTCCATAGGCTGCTTTTCACTTTGCTGAGGGGTGGAAAACTTGCGCAAATTTTTGACGATTTCACTGACCCGTTCGGCACCCTCCATCGAGCCTTCCACCAGAGGTTCGATGTCGTCCATCATAGCGTCGATACGCAATTGTTCGCGCAGCTTTTTACATTCAGCAGCACTGCTCCCACCATGCAGTGCATCCATGTACAGCTTGAATTTCTGCTGGTAGCCCCTGAGTGCATGCATGTTGGCATACAGGAAGCTGATCGGGTTATTCAATTCATGCGCGACACCGGCCACCAGTCGCCCCAGTGAAGCCATTTTCTCCGACTGGATCAGTTGCAGCTGGGCGGTTTTTAATTCTTCGTGGGTACGCTGTAATTCGGCATAGGCCTTGCGTAGTTCTCCCAGCGGACGTCCGGTAATGACCAGACCGGACAGGCGGTAATCATGATCCAGCCGGGCGCTGCAGTTGATTGCCATCGGTACCGGTTGCTGCTGATCGTTGATCAGTTCGACTTCGCAATCGATTAAGGTGCCTGAGCGTATATGTTCTGGAAATTCGGCTATCTGTGGCAGGTACCTGTCGCAAAATAACACCGACAGATCCTTGCCTTTTAACTGCTCGGCGGTTTTTCCGATACTCTCGATCAGGGCCTGATTGACCTGCTGGATATGCCCGTTGATATCACACACGATGAGGATCTCGGACATCGAGGTGATCACACTCTGGATGAAGCTCTGAGCATCTTCCAGCGCGGTATTTTTTTCTTCCAGTTCGACCTGATAATGCACCAGATCGGCATAGATGCTATCCATGCGCTGGATCACTTCAATCCACACCTGGTCATCGTTCAGGCGTAGCTGCTGTTGCAGCTCAGTGGAGAATCCGACCTGTTCGGTCAGACGTGAGCTGGACAGATGGGACTGCTCATTCATGCGACTTCGGTAATGGTTTCAAGCTTGCTGTTTTTTTCCAGACCATAACGTTCCATCTTGTTGCGCAGGCCAACCCGAGACAGCCCAAGTTCCTGTGCTGTCTGGGTTTTATTCCAGCGCAGGCGCATCAGGGTTTCCTTGAGAATAATGGCTTCAAGCGATTCGATGCGCTGCTTGAGCGGACCTTCGATGCCGCTCAGCATGCCCATATCGGCCAGCGACTCTTCCGGTGCCGCCTGCAGAATTTTTGGTGAGACCAGATTCGAACCCAGATAATCACTCTGACCCAGTACCAGCATGCGCTTGATTTCATTCTGCATTTCACGCACATTGCCGGGCCAGTGGTAAGCCTCGAAACACTTGAGTGCTTCATCGCTGATGCCTTTGACCCGTTTTCCGAGCTGATCCATGCTTTGGTTCAGGATGGCAATCGCAAGTGGTACGATATCGGCCTTACGCTCACGTAGCGGTGGAATCAGAATTTCAAAGGTGGCGAGCCGGTAAAACAGGTCCTGACGGAATTTTCCGCTGCGCACATCCTCTTCCATATTGCGGTTGGTGGCGGCAATCACGCGCACATCGATGGAGCGGCGCTGATTACTGCCGAGTGGCCGGATTTCTCCTTCCTGCAGTACGCGCAATAACTTGACCTGAAACGCGGGTGAGGTTTCTCCTATTTCATCCAGAAAAATGGTGCCGCCATCGGCGCGTTCAAACAGGCCGACACGGTCTTCGATCGCGCCGGTAAAGGCGCCGCGTTTATGTCCGAACAGTTCGCTTTCGAGCAGTTCGTCGGGCAGCGCGCCACAGTTTTCCGCGATGAAGGGCTTATCCTGACGCAGGCTGTTGTAGTGCAGCGCACGTGCGCAGAGTTCCTTGCCGGTGCCGGATTCACCGCTGAGCAATACATTGACATCATAAGGGGACACATTGCGTACCAGCGCGCAGACGTTGTTCATGCAGCTGTCCGGGCTGCGCACGATGCCCTGATCCCAGTCATAGCGTGACTTCAGAACCCGGCGTTTTTCAATCATCGACTGTTCGATGGTATCGGGTTTTAGTTTCAGTTCGATAGTCAGCTGTTCGTTTTCGCGTTGCAGGCGGAACAGTTCCACTGCGTTACTCAGCTTGCTGATGAGTTCATCCGGGTGCCAGGGCTTGGCAATATATTGATAGATGCCACCCTTGTTGATGGCGTCGATGATGTCATTGGAATCGGTATAACCGGAGATGATGATACGGATGATGGTTGGATACTGATCACGTACCAGCTGGCAGAATTCGATGCCGGTCATGCCCGGCATGCGCTGATCGCACAGCAATACCTGTATCCACTGCTGCTGCAGAATACGCTCGGCGTCGATGGCATTTTCTGCGGTATGTACATCGAAGCGATCTCCCAGAATGCGTCGGATCGATTCCAGCGAAAGTTTTTCGTCATCGACGACGAGAATGCCGGGCAGTGTTTTCATCAGCGCGCTGGGGTGCTGGCAGCCGTTGCTTGCTGGGGTTTATAGCCGATCAGACGGGTCTGGCGAGCCAGCCGTATCCATTCGTACCAGTCCTGCATGCCTGCGCCGGTGGTGGCGGAAACCTGCAGAATCTGGATGCCGGGATTCACCCGTCTGGCGTACTCGATGCATTGGTCGATATCGAAGTTCAGATAAGGTAGCAGATCGATTTTATTCAGCAGCAACAGGTCGGCGGCATGGAACATATCCGGATACTTGATCGGTTTGTCTTCACCCTCGGTAATCGACAGGATCGCGACCTTGCTCGCTTCGCCCAGATCAAACGCGGCCGGGCATACCAGATTGCCGACGTTTTCGATGAACAGCACCGAGCGTTGCTGCGGGTTCAACTGTTCTACTGCATGTCCGATCTGATGCGCATCCAGATGACAGCCTTTGCCGGTGTTGATCTGGATTGCAGAAACGCCGGTGGCGCGGATGCGTTCGGCATCGTTACTGGTTTCCTGGTCGCCTTCGATGACTGCCAGCGATAGTTCCTGTTTCAGATCACTCAGGGTGCGTGTGAGCAGGCTGGTTTTACCGGAGCCGGGACTGGATACCAGATTCAGCGTGAGCATACCGCGGCTGCCAAACAGTTTGCGATTGGCCTGGGCATATTCGTTATTCTTGCCGAGTATATCCTGCTCGATCTGTACCATGCGGGTCTGGCTCATACCGGGCGCATGGGCGTGCGCAGGTCCATGGCCGTAATGATGATGGTCGCCGTCATGATTATGCGTGTGCGCATGATCATGATCGTGGCTGTGAGGGTGGTCATGAGTATGGGGGTGATCATGATCATGGTCATGGCTATGATCGGTCGCCTGGCCTTCTATCCGGCTTTCACCTTCGCCGCATCCGCAAACAGTACACATTATTCTACCTCCAGTTCTTTGATTCGCATTTCGTCACCACTGGTGACCTGTAGTTGATAGCTGCCGCAGTCCGGACATTCATCGAAGCGCTGTTTCACATTCACCGCTTTCGAGCATTGCATGCACCAGGCCTGGCCGGGCAGATTGATAATATTCAGGCTAGATCCCTGCGCCAGACTGTTGCGGGTGACCGCGTCATAACAGAAGCGCATCGATTCTATCTCTACCCCGGATAGGTCGCCGATTTCGAGCCATACCGTTTTAACCTTGTTGAATCCCTGGCGTGCGGACTCAGCTTCTATCACCTGCAAAATGCCTTCACATAAAGACATTTCATGCATCAGAGTATCCTCAGATCGTATCCGACACAGGGATCGATGGCATTGATCAACAGGCGTGCCAGTCTGTCCAGCTGTTGCGGTTCACAGCTGCTGGTGTTGGTCAGGCTTTTGTTGATCAGACCCTGCGGGTGAAAATTCCATTCGGTGGGGGCCAGAATCTGGTAGCCGATGATGCGGTTATTGCTGACCTTCAGGTGATGGATCAGGTGACCGCGTGCGGCTTCCACCTGCGATAGTCCGATCAAATCATCAGCCGCCTTGAGTACGCTGTTTTCGGTTTCCGTCAGCTGTTTCAGTAGTGCGTTCAACTGTTGCGGAATTCTGGCCAGTTCCACCAGTCGAGCGACCCAGCGCGTAATTAGGGTGTTATGAAATTCGCGTTTGAGCAGGCCGATCAGCGGATGATGACTCTGGCGCACGAAAGTCGTGGTTTCATAAACCTTGCCCTTCCAGTCGGGTCTTTCAATAAATTGACGATGCTGCTCCGATTCGAAGCGTTTCTTGAGCTCGAGTGTTTTCAGCGCAGGCAGCGCCGAACTGTCCGAGTAACCCTGCGAACTCCAGCCTTCTTCGCAGATCATGTGCACCGAGCAGGCGGCAATGCCATCGTTGTTGTGGGTCCACTGATTCAGACCTTCGATATCACGGATCTTGAGCCAGTCGCTACTCTCCATCTGCAGAATATGCTGGTTCAGGTATTGATCCAGATTGTTAATCAGCGTCTGTAGCCGGGCCGAATCCATCTGCACGCGGCTGTGCAGGCTGAAGGCATCACCCTCCGCAAACAGCGCATTTTTAAACTCAGTGATGAGCTGCCCGAGCGCGGGCAGGGCATCTGTATCGATAGCTTTGCCGAACAGTTGCGGCCAGTCGAGCTGGATTCTATGAAGATGTTCGCGTGCACTTTCCACCAGTACCAGCATGTCGCGTGCGATTTCATGATGCGTGTCACTGCTGATCTTGAGCGCACGTTGGATTGCGAGCAGCGCAGCGCGTGACTGCGCGATGCCACACACATTAAACAGCAACGGAATCAGTGACAGGGTCTGCTCCGGGGATTTTCCGATCATCACCTGAGAGGCGTGAACCGGTCGTTGCGAACACACCGATACGCGTCCTTCGCCTTTAATCTCGGCGTGGATATTGATGACTATTCGGCCTTCTATTTCATGCATTTTCAAATCATCCGCTAATCAGGATAGTGAATAAAGGACGGCTGGAGGTGTGAGAGCAGCACCCGGCAGCTTAAAGACTGCATGAAATCAAATTTTAACCGATAAAGAAAGCGATTTTTCAATTAAGTGGAAAAAATAATTACAAAAAAGACTAAAAGTGAAAACTATAGTTTCATTAATATTGAATTCACAAAATGAACTTGTGTAAACATTCTTTTCGGTAGCTACGGATTATCGATCATAGTGTATCCGCCTTTCGAGGCGATGAAACGCGAAAAATTATTCCATATATATGATTTTTAACGCTTAAACATCTTTTGTATGGTTATTGCTAATTCTGTTCAACATCTAAAAATAATAATTTTAAACACTCCTAAAAGTGTACACCTCATCTAAAAACCGGAGGAACAAGAATAGTGGAAATCGAATTAGATTATTCAAGCATAGAGAAAAGACTGGGCGTGACCCGCAGAACCTTCCTGAAATTCTGTACCGGGGTAGCTGCATCCCTGGGCCTTTCATCCCAGTCGGCCATCGCGATGGCAAATGCGATCGCCGACCCCAAAAAACGGCCTCCGGTGATCTGGCTACATGGTCAGGAATGTACCGGCCCGACCGAGTCCCTGTTGCGTTCTGAACAGCCGAGTATGGAACACCTGATCCTCGATCTGATTTCTCTGGATTACCATCAGACGCTGGATGCCGGGGCCGGTCACAGCGTCGAACACATCAAAAAACAGAGCATGTTGGAGAATAAAGGTAAATACCTGCTGGTGATCGAGGGTGCTATCCCGATTAAGGATAAAGGTATCTACTGCAAGATTGCCGGCGAAACCATGCTCGATCTGACCCTGGAAGCGGCTGAACATGCGGCCGCGATTGTGGCTTTCGGTTCCTGCGCAAGCTGGGGCGGGGTGCAGTCGGCGTCGCCAAACCCGACCGGTGCAACCGGTGCGCCTCAGGTATTAAAGGATAAAACCGTGGTCACCATCCCCGGATGCCCGCCGAATCCAGCCAACTTCATCGGTACCGTACTGTATTTTGTGACCTATGGAAAGCTGCCGCCGATCGATGCCGAAGGCCGTCCGAAGTGGGCCTACGGTCGTCTGGTGCATGAAAACTGTTACCGCCGTCCGCATTTTGATGCCGGTCGCTTCGCCACCGAATTCGGTGATGACGGTCATAAGAAGGGCTACTGTCTGTACAAGCTGGGCTGTAAAGGCCCGGAAACCTATAACAACTGTCCCAGCCTGGAATACAACAATGTGGGCGGTAATGTCTGGCCTATCGGTGTCGGCCATCCCTGTTTCGGCTGTTCGGAAAAGGGCGTCGGTTTCGAGAAAGCGATGTTCAATGAACTGTCCGATGTAAAAACCCATACCCCGCCGAATATGTTTCCCGCCATCGAAGTGCGTGAATCCAGCAGTGGCATATCGACCGGCGCTGCCGCGCTCACCGGTGTCGCCATCGGTGCCGCCGTAGGTGCCACGGCAATGGGTGCCAGAAAACTGGATCAGCAAGAAAAAGATCAGAGCTAAGGGGGCGTTATGAAACGTAGAGATTTTCTAAAAGCTACACTCGGCGGCACGGCCGCCACGCTGTGTGCAACTAGCGTCGAAGCGCGGCCTAACCTGGAGCCGGCACCACAGGCGGTGGGTATGCTGTTCGACTCGACGCTGTGTGTCGGCTGCAAAGCCTGTGTCAGCAAGTGTAAGGAAGTAAACGATATGCCGCCGGTGATCGATGGCGATAAAACCACCTGGGATTCAGCGCGTGATCTGTCTGATCAAACCCTGAATGTGATCAAGGTTTACCGCGACGGCAATGCCACCACCAAGGATTCAGAAGTCGACGGCTATTGCTTTGAAAAACGTAGCTGTATGCATTGCGTTGATCCGGGCTGTGTGTCGGTCTGTCCCTGTACCGCGATGCGTCAGGATAAGGTGACCGGTATCGTGACCCATCATCCGGATGTGTGTATCGGCTGCCGTAACTGTATGGTGGGTTGCCCGTATAACGTGCCACAGTTCGAATACAACAAGCTATTCGGGCAGATTCGTAAATGTGAGCTGTGCAATCAGCCTGGTGTAGAACGTATCAACAAGGGTCAGATGACCGGCTGTGCGGAAGCCTGTCCGACCGGTTCCACCCTGTTTGGTCCACGCGAGGCATTGCTGGAAGAAGCCAGACGGCGCATGCAACTTAAGCCGGGAGAGCTTTACCGCTATCCGATGGGCGATATCACCAGGCCTTATAACTATCATGAAAAAATAGTGCCCACCTACAAGCAGCATATCTGGGGTGAAAAGGAAGCGGGTGGTACCAGCGTGATGCACATTTCATCGGTATCCTTCGACAAACTGGGAATGCCGCCACTGGAAGAACGTTCAGCGGCCTCTATTGCCGAATCGGTACAGCATTCGGTGTACAGCTTTATGGCGCTTCCGGCGCTGGCACTGGCCGGGCTCACCTATACCGTGCGTAAAAATACCCGTGATCATGACGAAGGAGATGACCAATGAGTGCTCATCAGGCGTTAGGTGGACGCATTTTCACCAAGCCATTTCTGGTGCTGCTGCTGATCTTTGTAGTCGGCCTGGTATTTATGGTTGAGCGCTTTAGCTCCGGCATGGGGGCGGTGAGTAACCTGAACGGTGGATTTGCCTGGGGTATCTGGGTGGTATTCGACGTGGTGGTCGGCACCGCTTTTGCCTGCGGTGGCTATGCGCTGGCGTTTATGGTGTATGTGTTCAATAAGGGACAGTATCACCCGCTGGTGCGTCCGGCGGTGCTCGCCAGTCTGCTCGGCTATGCACTCGGCGGCTTTGGCGCCTTTTTCGATATGGGGCGGTTCTGGCAGTTTTACGAAATCTTCATTCCGGGCAACTGGAATTTTAATTCGGTAATGCTGGAAGTGGGTCTGTGTGTTGCGGTCTATATTATCATTCTGGCACTTGAGTTTGCCCCGGCCGTACTCGAAAAGTTCGGCATGCACGGTCTGCTTAAATCCCTTAACAAGGTGTTGTTCTTTCTGATTGCACTGGGTGTGTTATTACCCACCATGCACCAGTCTTCACTTGGTTCACTACTGATTGCAATGGGGCACAAGGTGCATCCGCTATGGCAGGTTGATCATATGCAGCCCGTGCTGGCGTTAATCTCAGCACTGATCATGGGCTTCTCTATCGTCATCTTCGAGGCCAGCACCTCGGCGGTTGGCTTCAGTCGTAAATCTGAGGCTTCACTACTGGCAAAGATGCGACAGGTTATCATTGGCCTGCTGTCTACCTTCCTGATCGTGCGCCTGCTGGTGCTGCTGGTGCAGGGCAAGCTGGGACTGATCTTCGCGGCTGATTTTGCATCTCTGATGATACTGCTGGAAACTGCGCTGTTTGCGATTCCACTGGTGATCCTGCTGTCGCCCGAGCGCAGCAGCCGTGGCAGCCAGTTACTGATCGCCGCCATGTGTATGCTGATGGCGGGTAGTCTGTATCGCTTTGACGCCTTTTTGCTGACCTTCAATCCCGGTCCGGGTTATAGCTATTTCCCTTCTGCTGCGGAAATTATGATCACGCTGGGCGTCGTTGCCTTCGAGATTATGGCTTACCTGATTCTAGTTAAAACCCTGCCCGTACTCCATCGAGAAGAACGCGCGCTATAAAATTACTGAGGAGAACTCTTTGTGACTACACGTATTACAGTTGACCCCATTACCCGTATCGAAGGCCATCTTCGCATCGATGTCGAAGTCGATAACGGTAAGGTAAATAAAGCCTGGTCTTCGGGCCAGATGTGGCGCGGCATTGAACAGATTCTGATCGGGCGTGATCCACGTGAAGCCTGGTCCTACACTCAGCGTTTCTGCGGTGTATGCACCACGGTGCATGCGATTACCTCGGTGCGTGCGGTGGAGAATGCGCTCAATCTGGAAGTGCCGCTGAACGCCCAGCTGGTGCGTAATATCATCCAGGCCGCGCATGCGATCCAGGATCATATCGTACATTTCTATCACCTGTCGGCGGTAGACTGGGTGGATGTGGTATCGGCGCTGGATGCCGATCCGGTAGCCGCAGCCAAGCTGGCCGAATCCCTGTCCGACTGGTCGCTCAACGGTCCGCATGAAATGAAAGCGGTACAGGAACGTCTGAAGACTTTCGTTGGCAGCGGCCAGCTGGGTCCTTTCTCCAGTGGTTACTGGGGGCATCCGGCGATGAAACTGCCACCGGAAGTGAATCTGCTGGCGGTCGCGCATTACCTGCAGGCGCTGGATGTACAAAATTATGCCAACAAGATTGTCGCGATTCTGGGCGGCAAGAGTCCGCATATCCAGAACGTTGCGGTCGGTGGTGTGAGTAATTCGATCAGTCATGATGCGCCCTCGGTGCTGAATATCGAGCGACTGATGCTGATCAAGGGCTTTATCGACAAGCTCGATCACTTTGTTAAATCGGCCTATATGTCGGATGTACCCGCTATCGGCGCGTTCTATCTGGACTACGCGGCTCTGGGCGCGGGTGTAACCAACTACCTGACGGTGCCGGATTTCCCGGTCGACACAAAGGGAACCGAGTTTATGTTACCCGGCGGCTATATTGAAAACGCCGATCTATCCTCGCTCAAACCAATCAAGACCTTCGGTGATCGCTACTTCCGTGATGGTGTCGCCGAGAGTTCCAGGCATGCCTGGTATGAAGGTGAAAAGCCGCTGCATCCGTACCAGGGTGAAACTAACGCGCAGTACACCGATTTTCAGGATGAAGGTAAGTACTCCTGGATTAAGGCACCAACCTTCTATGGTCAGCGTGCCCAGGTTGGCCCCTTATCCGATGTGCTGGTCGGTGTTGCGAGTGGGCATGCAGGGTATACAAAGTATCTGAACGATGCGATGGGTATCCTGAAATCCGTTTCGCAGACCCCTGATATTCCGTTAACCGCGTTACATTCAACCATCGGCCGGCATGCGGCGCGTGCGATTCGTTGCGGGGTGATGATTGATACTCTGCATGATCAATGGGAACGACTGGTGAATAACATCGGAACTGGCGATGAAGACACCTTCAATGCACCGGTATTCCCGAAGGGCGAGATTGAAGGCTTTGGTTTCCATCAGGCACCGCGTGGCGCGCTATCGCACTGGGTGGTCATCGAAGATGGCAAGATCAAAAACTATCAGGCGGTAGTGCCGAGTACCTGGAATGCGGGACCACGCGATGCAGAAGGCCAGCCCGGTCCGTATGAATCCTCACTGATGGATCATCCGGTCGCGGATGAGCATAAGCCACTGGAAGTGTTACGCACCGTACATTCATTCGATCCCTGTATAGCCTGTGCGATTCACATGGTAGATACCGAGCAGAAAGAGATAGTCAAGGTGAAGGTGTTATAAACCATTGCTGAAAGCCAGCGGGTTGAGTTAAAGGATTGTTATGTCGGTAATTTGGCCGACTGTTGCGGTTGTTTTCGAAGTCATCATGCCGGACTCGATTCGGTATCCAGTGAACGGATGGCAGGGCAGTGACCTGGGCTTCGAGCGGTCTGGATACCAGCATGCGCTGGTATGACGACAGTTGGGATGGATAGTCTGGTTATTTTCGAGGTCGTCATGCCGGACTCGATCCGGTATCCAGAAACGGCTTGCAGGGGCAGCGAGATGGACTGCGACAGAACTGGATACCAGTATGCGCTGGTATGACGAGAGAAGGGTCGAATACTCAGCTTATTCTCGAGGTCGTCATGCTGGACTCGATCCGGTATCCAGAAACGGCTAGCAGGGGCAGCGAGATGGACTGCGACAGAACTGAATACCAGCCTCGGCTCTGGCATCCTGCTTCGCTCTACCTTCTGCATCCCTGCAGTCGTGCGCTGGTATGACGAGAGAAGGGTCAAATACTCAGCTTATTCTCGAAGTCGTCATGCCGGACTCGATCCGGCATCCAGAAGCGGATGGCAGGGGCAGTGAGATGGATTGCGACGGAATTGAATTCCATCGTTAGGTCGGTAGACGGCACTTCCATGTGCCACTCCTCCGGCATGCGTCGGTTTAACGAAAATACAGAGGTAATGTATAGGATGAAGAACACAGATAAAAAAATACTCGTAATCGGTATGGGCAATGTGCTGATGCAGGATGAGGGTGTCGGCGTTCGCGCGGTGGAAGAGCTGGAGAATCGCTATATCATTCCACCTGGGGTGACGTTGGTCGATGGCGGTACCACCGGCATGGAACTGTTCGATCCGATCCGCCATTGCGATCAGCTGATCGTGGCAGATGCGATCAACACTGGTGCTGCCTATGGCACTCTGGTGCGTATTACCAACGCCGAAATTCCGGCGTTCTTTCAGACTAAACTATCCAACCATCAGCTTGGCCTGTCGGATCTGCTCGCGTTGTTGACGTTGAAGGGCGAAGTGCCAGAGCATGTGGCGATCATCGGTATGGTTCCACATTCGCTGGAAAATAAACTGGGTTTGACGCCTGAGGCCGAAGCTGGTCTGGATGCGATGGTAGCCATGCTGGTGGCAGAGCTGGAAAAGCTCGGTATCACCCTGCAGCAGCGTCCAGAGCAACGCATCGGGCACTGGAAAAAAGAAGCCGAACTGGAAGCCAGAGCGCTATGTGCATAGGGGTTCCGGTACAGGTCATTGAGGCTGGCGAATTTGTCTCGCTATGTCGTGGGCTGAACGGTGATGAACAGGTCAATATGTTGTTGATCGGGGCGCAGCCGGTGGGCACCTGGGTGCTCAATTTTCTCGGTTCTGCGCGCGAAGTACTCAGCGAGCAGGATGCGATGAAGCTGAACCGGGCACTGGAAGGCCTGCACGCTATTATGTCGGGTGAGCCCGATGTCGATATCGATCACTATTTTCCGCAGACAGGATGAAACCATGCAGGATCCACAACAGATAGCCGCACAACTGGAACAGACCTTCCATAAGATTCACCTGGAAAATATGCTGGGAATACCGATTCTGAATCCACATATTCAGGTGCAGGCGCTGGGCTTCCAGGAATTTGAGGGCAGGGTGCTGGGTATCATCATTACCCCGTGGCTGATGAATGTGGTGTTATTACCGGCCGCGGGCGAAGACTGGAGCACTATGCAGCTGGGGGACAAGCGGCCGCACAAATTTGCTTCCAGAACCTATAAATTCATGCTCAATGATATCGATGGAATCGGCCTGTGCCAGACCCATTCGCTGTATTCGCCGATGCGCGATTTTTCCAGCCACGAGCAGGCCCTCGGCGTGGCACAAAATTTTATCGATAACCTGATGGTTGAGCGAGAGCTCAGCGAAGAAGAGCTGGTCGATGAAGAACTGCTCGGCAGGGTCATGCGAGGCGAAGAGACCCCAGAAATAAACCTGGATGATTTCGATGTGATTGAACCGATGGCGGCGGTAACTACTCCGGTTCGGGGTCAGAATGAAGATCAGATCCTGGTGGAGAAAAAGATTTCCAGACGCAATCTGCTCCGTGGCAATCTGAGGTAGCAAACATCAATCGGTCATCTGGGCTATACCTGAGCCGTTGATGCGGTGTGTTATCGCATGAACGGAATCACGGTTGCGGCACTCAGGCATCCCGCTCCTGAATAAGTTGCACCTGAATATGCTGTGTCACTGGATATACGGAGGGGCCAAACTGATTGTAGATAGCGACATCTGCAGCATCACGACCATAACCGATGGCGACGTATCCACCATGCAGTTGGGCCTGTGTCGCATCGAAGGTATACCAGCGTCCCCCAACGTAGGCTTCAAACCAGGCATGTAGATCCATCGGTTCCAGCCCGTATAGATAACCCACTACCAGTCGCGCCGGTATACTAAGACTACGGCATAATGCGATGCCGAGGTGAGAAAGGTCACGGCAAACGCCCGACTGTCTCGCATTAACCTCGGATGCAGACACTGGTATGTCGCTACTGCCTGGGACATAACGGATGTTTAATCGCAACCAGGTTTCGATTGCCTTTACCTGATCATAGCCCGGCTGATAGCTTGCAGAAATCGATGTGGCCATCTGACCAAAACGATCCGATTCACAATATCGGCTTGGTAACAGGTAACTGAGTACGCTATCGGGCAGGTACTCAATCTCGACGAACGGGGCACCCGGTGCCTGGTCTACCTGATCAGAGGTCCTTACATTTGCCGAGGTATACACGGCGAAGGCCCCTGGGGGAGCAGTGAGGCGCTGACACAGATTGCCGTAACTATCAGTGAATTCATAAACAGGGACACTCGGCCGCAGTCGGTATTCCTCGCTGGCGACCCATTGCTGTGCACCGCTACGCAGTCGTAGCATTAAAATGAACGGTGTCGGCGCGCTAATATCGAACGTCAAATCACAACTAGTGCGTAACCACATGCGATTTATCCTTCAGTTAAGTGTAAAAGATGAGTATGGACGGGCACGCAGCCTTCTGCAAATAACAGGAATGAGCGTGATTGACTTGCCGTCGATGATGTTCCCGCTGCTTTGTATGGTTCACTTCACTCGCCTGTTTGCCCGTCATGGGCATTCATTAAGACGCTGAAAACCCGTTGCAGGGTGAGCCGTGTCTTTAACCTTATGATCATTAGATGATAACGACTCACGAATGGCAAGGAATGATGCGTGGGTTAGGGGCTGGTTCATGCATACCTGTCTTCGACACTGATTCTACCGTTTTGTGTAAATGTGTGTTTTATAGTAAATGTATGTTTTATAATGTCTTTTTTTTACCGAATGGTGGCATCAATGAGTCTGAAATGGACCGATACGCTGGATATTGCGATTGAACTGGAAGAACAGCATGCGGAGGTAGATCCACAGTATGTGCGATTTACCGATTTGCATAACTGGGTGTGTGCGCTGGAGGACTTCGATGACGATCCGCAGCACTCCAACGAGAAAATACTGGAAGCGATCCAGATGTGCTGGATAGAAGAGCATGACTGATCCGCATAGGTTCAGGCAATAGCGCTGAAAAGCAGATTTTTCTACAGGGAGAGTCCCGTTGAGCAACGCCGTCAGCCTGATTACAGGGAATGAGATTGTCACCGATTTTCACGATGAAATTCTGACTGCCTTACACTCAGCCGAGTTAAGCGTCAGCGAAATAAAGTTTCATCCAGCGATTGCCTGTGAGCAGGGAAAGCTTTACCTGCTGTGTTTGAGTGATGATGAAATCAGAGCTTTTGTTAAAAGCCAGCAGGGTAAAAACCTGCTACTTGGCATCTTGCCGAATCCCTTATGCCCAAGAATCATGCGCAGTTATGGTATCTCCGGCAAAATCAGCGATGCGATTGAAGATGCGATAAACCCCGAGTTGCAAAACCAGGTGGATTTATTGCTCTGCAACGGAGAGCCGGTTTTCAATAATGTCATCATCGGTGATGTGCACGGGCTGAATGATACTCAGCTAATGCCTGACTCACGCTGGCATACCCTTAAACGCTTTTTCTCCAATCTATCCAGAATCAGTTTCAGGGACTACGTGCTGACCACCGGAAAAGGTCAGAGCATCCAGACCTCGGCAACCGGGATTATGATCCTGGAGCATAGCATCCATGGCGTCAGTAATAACCTGATCAATGAAAACCTGTCTCTGCAGGATGGCAAGCTCAACGCCCTGATACTGGCACCTAAAAGTATTATCTCCTATCTGTATTACCTCGCCATCGTATTCTTTTATCACCGCTTTTCGATGAACCGTCTGCCACTCAGCGTCGGCACCATCCATACCAGTGCGCTCGAAATAAGCAGTTCACGTGCGCTCGACTATGTGCTGGATGGCAATATCATGTGTGCCGAAGGGCTTAAGCTGGAGATTGTCAGCGATGCGCTGACGATACGTTTGGGCAGGCGACTGGTGGCATTACAGGGGGCGCAGGAGACCGAGATCGATGATCGCGAACTGGTTCGCGTGCAGGGGCTACCCAAAGGTGAAGTCAGTCAGCTGCTGGTGAATAAAACCCTGCCGTTGTTTGCCAAGGCATCGGAGGAGGATTTCAAGGAGTTGCTGCTCTCGATGCGACAGAGTGCGGTGCTGACGGTACCCTTTTTGATGCTGATGGTGCTCAGCACCCTGCTCGCGACCACTGGACTGTTCCAGAGCTCAGCACCGGTCATCATCGGCGCGATGATACTGGCACCGTTGATGTCACCGATTATTTCTTTTTCCATCGGGCTGGTACGTGCTGACCCGTTTTTGCTCAAGGAAAGTACCCTGACACTACTGGTAGGGATTCTGACGGCACTACTCTTTTCCTGCATCTACACCTATTTCATGCCGCTGAGCACATTGACGGAAGAAATGCGCGGTCGTCTGCATCCCAATATCCTCGATCTGATGGTGGCCCTGATCTCCGGCATCGCCGGAGCCTATGCTAATTCAAGGAGTGAAATCGCCAAAAGCCTGGCCGGTGTTGCGATTGCGGTTGCGCTGGTACCGCCGCTGAGTGTAACCGGTGTGGGTCTGGGCTGGGGTAATGTGCAGGTCATCTACGGCTCTTTTCTGCTGTTTGTGACCAACCTGGTGGGGATTACACTGGCGGCGTCGCTCACTTTTATTGTGCTCGGCTATGCACCGATCCAGCGTGCGCGCAAGGGCGTAATACTGATTGCCAGTCTGCTGATGCTGGTGACGGCGCCACTGTTGATCTCGTTCAAAATGGTGATCGACCAGAATCGCATCATTGATCAACTGGGAACGCTACAGGTCAGGGCAAGGGCGGATTCGATGATGCACTTCCATGCCCTCTCTATCGACCTGAGCCAGCGCCCTGCTGCGATCTGGCTGGAAGTGATCAGTCGCAAAATTCCTCAGCAACAGGATCTGGACGAAATCAGGCGCCAGGTGGAAGAGGTTATCCAGGCACCGGTTGCGTTAAAGATATCCACGGTTATCGAAATGCGCTAGCCACAAAGCCCGCGATACGGGGCCTTTGACTGTTTATATTTTATCCGCCCACACCACATACAGCGGGTCCGAATAAATCAGTTTATGTGCCAGCGGATCATCTTCTGGACGCAACAGTCCACGCAGCGAAAAGCTGTTAAAACGGGCAAAGCCCGGGCAGCTGCGCAGATAATCGAGTACGATGGCCGGGCGTTCAAACTCATGCGCGCCAGACCAGAGCTGAATCGCTTTTTCGGTGATAGAACGATTACTAAAGCTGATAATGATCCGTCCAGAAGGTTTCAGCACACGCTGAATATCAGCCATCAGCCACTGCGGGTTGATGACATACTCAATCGCGGCATGAATCAGTACTACATCGAACCGCGCATCTTCAAACGGCAAAGCACTGATGCTATTGACATCGAGAGTCAGCGTCTGGGTGCAGAGCGGGTTATGCTCCAGTTCGACGCTATTCAGGCCGGCACAGATAACCGCTGCCGGGGAAACTGCAGACTCTTGCACAGGAGAGTGAACACCGGCCATCAAATCAAGAATCTCAGACTGCTTCGGAATTAGCCGATCGTAGAGTCGGGAAAGCTCTGCCAGCGACGTACGATCCCAGTAAGGCTGCAGACTGGGGGTGCTGAAAAATACGCTGTCATTCGTGCTATCCTGTCGGCTGAAAGGGTTGCCCGCCCAGAAATCGGTGGGCTGATCGGGCAGGCTATCCTGCATGCCGGGGCCCTGATCGCAACATACTGCGACCACATCATTACAACGTCCGCCACGTTCTGCACCAGCTTTTCGGATCGACTCAATTTGTACAACCATTTCCAGCGACTTGTTAGACAGCGGGTGGTTAAAATCCACGCTTAGTTGCTCGCCCTGAATGTCGATGATGCGACAGGGCAGTTGGTAGCCTTCGTAAATGGCGGGGACATTTTTGTAGAAATGGCTCGGATAATAGCGACCAATAGCGGGTTGTAACAGTGTTAGCCCGGTGGGTGGTGGCTGAAATTTACTCAAGGGTATATTTTGATGCAGCAGGGATGACTGTCTTTCCAGCAGTTCGCCGGCCCTGAAAGAATGTCGGATTTCATCGCCTGCAGCTAAACCGGGCAATAGCGCCTCGATTTGTGCCGGCAGATAATCCCGCCACAGATTGATCGATGGCAGATAACTCCAGTCATAAAAATCACAATCCTGACCCTGCCAGTGAATTCCGACCCGTGCCGAGATGCTGCTGCGGGGTTCAACCACGGCGGATTGCTGCAATGGATGGCCTTGCGCGTATAACGGGGCGTCTGGTTCGATAATGCTCATGTGCGAAGTTCTGATTATATAAATGTGTATTCTACCTGAACCGGAGGCCCAAACTGGACGAGGTTTGCGCCGGTATATGCAATGGAAAGGTAACTATTTTGTCGATTTAGGCTTTAATGGTGCTGAAAATTGGCATATATTGAAAAGCTCTGTGTATTGAAAACATTATGGCTACTCAACGAATTCTGGTTTGCAACGCAAAAGGAGGTTGCGGTAAAACCACTATAGCGACCAATATTGCTTCCTACTATGCCTCTGAAGGTAAGGTGGTGCGCCTGTTCGATTATGATACGCAGGGCTCCGCCCAGCACTGGCTTAAACAGCGTTCGCCCGAACTCAAGCAAATTGACGTGGTAGATGCTTCACGCCGCCCCGACAATCACATGACGCGCTCCTGGCAGATGCGAGTACCCCCGCAAACCGATATGGTGGTGATCGATACCCCGGCCGGGATTGATGCTTCTGATCTGGCCAGTATGCTGCAGGAAAATGATAACCTGATCATTCCGGTTTTACCCTCGCCACTGGATATACATGCCACCGCCTATTTTATCAAGGACGTGCTGTTAATCGGTAAGGCCAGAAAAAAACAGGTGAGGATTGCGGTCGTGGCCAACCGGGTGCGTAAGAATACCCTGATGTTTCATGCGCTGGAGCGTTTCCTGTTTACCCTGAAGCTGCCCTTTGTCAGTAGTTTTCGCGATACCCAGTTTTATACCCAGGCCATCGAACAGGGTATAGGCATTATGGATATCAAGCTTGCCAGAACGCGGGTTGATCAGCAGCAGTGGGCACCGTTAATCCGCTGGATGAATACGCCCTCTCAGCCCCGTCAGGGGGACGTCAGACCGCTCTTCAATCAGAAAGTTTCATCCTGATCTCTACACTTTTTCACTCGATAACAGGCAGATTCTGATGCACCTTTATGCTAGAATATGCGCCACATTTTTAGGATCAAACTTTCATGAAATCACACTTAAGCCGTAGTATTTTAGCCCTTTCCCTGTTGTTGCCGACACTGGTCGAAGCAAACGATCTGGAAGCCGCCTTAACCTCAGAAACTGCACAGTTTACGTTTCGTTCTGACTCCAGTGTGATTGGCTGGGGCGGCTCGGAGCTGGCACTCGGATTCTTCTATAACGATGCCGATGACGTGCTGGGTCAGATCGGCCTGATGCAACGTCGTCAGGCTTCTGAGAAAAACCCGCTGACGCTGGGTGTGGGAGTAAAAACCTACCTCGGTCAGCTGGATATACCGGATCAGGATATAGCCGCAGTGGCCGTTGGTGGTGAAGTGCGTTACACCTTTCCCGGCGTGATGCCGACCTCGGTTTATCTGACCGTACACTATGCGCCGAAGATCACCAGTTTTTCGGATACCGAAGAAATCATCGACAGCAACATTGGGGTTCAGGTAGAAGTACTGCCGCAGACGGTTGCGTTTGTGGGTTACCGCAATTTAAAGCTCGATCTGGAGAATGGCTCCAGCTATAGCATGGATGATAACCGTGTCCATGTGGGTGTACGTTTAACCTTTTAACGTCGTCTGAAGCTCAGGCGTTCCCATCCGTTAAGGTTGGGAACGCCTGTTTAATTCAACTCTGTTGAGGGCTGTTTGATAAACAGTGCCGGGTCAACCCAGCTTCCATTCAGGCCTACACTCCAGTGTAAATGCGGACCGGTCACGCGTCCGGTAGCGCCGACTGTGCCAATCTGCTGCCCCTTTTGAACGCGATCCCCAATCTGTACCTTAATCTCATCCAGATGCGCATACAGCGTGATCAGCCCCTGTCCATGATGGATGTAGAGTAGATTCCCGCTGAAGAAAAAATCACCGCTTTCGATTACCGTACCTGCTGCCGGACTGACGATGGGCAGGCCTTTGGGGGCGGCTATATCCATTCCGCTATGCGGCCTTTTCGCCTGTCCGTTAAACACCCGGCGTCTGCCATAGCTACCTGAGATAACGCCCTCGACAGGGTTCAGGAATTCCAGATCAGCGGTTTCCTGAGAATAGAAACTACCCGCGATCTTTTTCCTTTTCTGCTCAGGTATGATCCGCTCCATATCCTGCTGGATCGGGTTGACCTTGCGCTTGTCCTTGATCGTAATGCGTTGCGTGCTGTATTCCTTATCGTTGACGGTAAAGAATTTTTTCACCAGTTGTTTTTTATCGCCGTAATGCCCGCTGATAAAATACTCGCCGGGCTTCAGGCTGAGCGACAGGCCAACGATGGCGACGGTCTGATCATTGTGGCGACTGATCAGAACCGGTTTATCGCGGAATGAAAAGGCAGGCTCGCCGGCAGTGCTATCAAGAGCGATGATGGCAATACCGCCGGGCACCAGCGACTGCTGAGGTATTGCCAGCGTGGCACTACTGAAAAGCCCCGTTACTAACAGCAGGCAGAGTTGAATCAAGCTGCTCAAAAGTATTCCCCCAGTACTAAATTGTTACGGTTTATTAATGACTGTGAAGTCATGAAGAGTGTTAATTTTAGCGTTAATATCTGCAAAATTGCGCTATGCTATCAGAGATTTAACGCGGATGAAGATAATCCTGGCAGAGAGATTACGGATAGCGTCAATCTTTGGCCTGTAACGGGCAAAATTCCATCCGGATTGTGACTGAAATACATTAACTGAACAGAAAATATGAATTTGAATGAGCGGGTCACGCTATTGGCTCAACTGGACAGCGGACTGTACACCGACAGTGGCATCCAGTCTTCAGATCACCAGACCGTGGGGATCGATCTGGATGCGGGGTTGATGGTAGTTGCGCAGGGTGAGTCGGCATTAAGCCGACAGTCGATAGAGATTTTAATCGATGATATGCAGCTTAATCTGGTCCCGCAGGAAGGCAATAAGCAGCCGGCGAACTACCGGGCCAAACTGTGTCTACAGGAGTCACTATTTAATATTCACGAATACCTGTTGCCCCGACTGAGCGTGAATACGGCGTCAGGACTGCAACAGCGGGTAGAGCTGGGCATACTGCAACTGGCTGAAAATACATTGCTGTGCAGCAGCCTGGGGGCGTTGAGCTGTCTCAGGTACCGTGACAATCAACTGCTTGAATTGAGTAACCGGTCTTCTACCAAAGGCCGGCTGGGGCGCGATAAAACGATACAGCCGTTTATTCTGGAGCAGGATTTACAGGTCGGTGACATTCTACTGCTGGCACATGAGCATTTCCTGAAGGAAATCAGTCTCGAATTTATCCGTCTGACGCTGTCTCGATTCAGTGATAATCTGGAGATGGCCCTGCGTCAGATTAACACGCGTCACGCGCGCAATGGTGCCAGCCGCAAGCCCGAGTTGCTGCTATGTCGCATCGATCAGTTGATGGTGCAGAAACGAGGCTGGTTCAACAGTTTACGCAATCGATAGTAAAGCCTGAAAAGGCCCTGCTTCAGGCTTTAGTAAATCAGTCGCTGGAAATAAGAGTAAAATCTATTATGCTCTGATGCTTATCAGGGTCAGAATGGATCCTGAGGCTTTCGCCATACAGTTTTGCGGGCGATTTTTAATGTTTCCATCGATAGTGGAATTGCTTACAACGATAAGGTGCAGGACAGGTGTCAAAGGATCAAACCAGCAATGTGATCGCATTCTCCGGGAATACCATGGTGTATGAATCGGTCAAGCGTTTCGCCGTAAAAGGCCTCAACGACCTGATGCGGGTGTTAATGGAGAGCGTGGACGATGCCTTATTCGGGCTTTCCGAAAAAGTTGAAACGGACTATGAACGCAGCATGTATTTTGAAGCCATGCGCGAGATTCGTCTCAAGCGTAAAGCTCTGCTCGAAAAATTTGATGAAGCCCTGCATCAAAGCTTCAATCAGTTGATCCTGGATAAGCCCCAGAGCGGCCGTGAGCTGCAGATGGATGAACTGAGTCTGGTCGATCAGACCGAGATCGAAGACCGGCTGGCGATCGATAATATGATCTCCAAAGCACGTCCGCATTTCGAAGATGAACTGTTTGCGGTGCTGGAGCGCTTCAAGGTGGTGCTGCATAGAAAGCAGATCAAGCCGGACCAGAACCCGCTTGACCCCAAATCAATCTGCGAAAGTTTCCACCTCGCCTCCGCAACGCTGGAAACCGATATCAAGGTGAAGCTCATTTTTTACAAACTGTTTGATAAGTTTGTGATGGCTAATCTGGGGCATTTCTACCATGAGCTGAATGATTTTTTTATTCAGAAGGGCGTACTCCCCGAATTCATGGCCGCACAGGAGCGCATGAAGCAGACCACACGTTTCATGGCTAACCGAATTTCACGCAGTCAATCGGCAGCTTCCGAGCGGGCTGCGGCAGAGTCTGAAGACAAAACCAGTGCGATTAGCGAAGGCAGGCAATCTGCTGAAGCGGTAGATGGCGATCTACTCGCCATGTTGCAGCAGATGTTTGCACCTGCGGGCGGATCAGGCTCGGGTATGGCTGTCAGCGCTGGCTCACAAAAACCGGGTGGCACTGCGGCGGAACTGGCGTCGGGTGGCAGCTTTAGCCCTGATGCAGTGGCCTATATGTCGGCACTAACCCGCATGCAGTCATCCAGTCTGTATAGCGTACCGGTGACTGAGGTCGATCCGCAAATCCTGAAAAATCAGATGCAGCAACAGCTGGTTAGTTTCCGCCAGCAAAACAGCCAGCAGGGTAATAGTGCCGATAATCAGATTATCGATATTGTCTCGATGCTGTTTGATTTCTTTTTTGATGATGATGCGCTGCCTGATCCGATCAAGGTTTTGATCGGACGCCTACAGATACCGATCCTCAAAGTTGCGATTCTGGACAAGAATTTTTTCAATCACAAAAAGCATCCGGCACGTAAATTACTCGACAGTATTTCCAGAGCTTCGCTGGGCTGGAGTGACGATCAGCATCGAGAAGACCTGTTGATCGAAAAACTGGAACAGATTGTCGACTACCTGCTGCAGGAATTCGATCAGGATATTGCGACTTTTGAACAGGCGCTGAGTCAGTTTCAGCAGTTCATCAGGCAGGAAGAGCAGCAGATTGAGCAGGAGCTGGAACAGGTTCATGCACAGGAGCACAGCCGCGAACAAAAAATTGAACAGGCACAGCAGCTGGCTTCAGCCTTTATTCAGGGCCTGCTCAGCAGGCATGAGCTGAGTTTCGATGTGATCGATTTTTTAGACGGTCAGTGGAAGTCGGTACTGTTCAATACCTTACTGACGCAGGGTGAACAATCGAGCCACTGGCGTAATTTAAAACGTATTACCACCACGCTGATCTGGACATTGATACCCAAACACAATGAAGAAGATAAAAGCAAACTGCTGAAAACCCTGCCATCGTTACTACGTGCCATGTCACGTGGCCTGCATCTGATACAGGTCGATAGTGAAGGGCAGAATAAAGTGTTTCAGATGCTGGTACTGGAGCATGCCAAAACCGTGCGCCAGACCAGCAAGAACCTGGTCACGCGCAAAGACGACAAAACCCTGTGGCCGGAGAATAAGGCTGCCGCCGCATTTGCCGGTTTCAATCAGGAAAAACGGACTGAGGAAGCGGTTGATCTGCTGTTTGAAGCCGATGAGACTGGAGAAATCCAGGTGCTGGATAACACGCCGGAGCAGGAACAGCATGCCGATAGCGTAACTGAAATCATTGCCGCCTCAACCCAGGACGTGATCGAAAATCTGGATCAATTTACCAGCTGTGTGAATCAGGGTGAAATCGAGCTGGATGAAGAAATAGTACTCGAGTCAGCGGCGCAGGCCAGCTTCAGTGCGCAGCCTGAAGTCGAGAGCGATGATTATCTGGATAACGTGCAGGCGATGGCGATCGGTAGCTGGGTCGAGTTTAAGGAGTCCGGCGCGAAAGCCATGCATGCGAAACTGTCGTGGAAAAGCAATGTCACGGGCAAGTATGTGTTTGTCAACCGGCATGGGAACAAGGCCAAAAATATCACCCGTTATGCACTGGCAGCGGAGTTTCGAGCGGGCCGGGCGCGCATGATAGAAGCGGTTTCGGTGTTTGATCGCGCGATAAACAGCTTCATGTCCGGCCTCGGGCGTTAGATAACAGAAACTGACGTCAGGCTGTAACGATGCCTCTACGCAAGCTAAAAGTTCTCACCCTGCAGGCACTTAAGTAGCTGCTATTTGTGGTAGGCCCGAAGCCCCTGCAGCGCGAGCAGGGCCGACCCATAACAGGCTTCGGTCTGCAGCGCGGCGGTTACCGGTATACCCAGCAGGCGGCTACGCATTGCGCTCCATTGCGGGTTTTGGGCGCCTCCACCACAGGTTTGAATGCGGGCGGGCCGACTGGCACCGAGGCTGACCAGCTTTTCATAACCGGTCTTTTCAATGTCACTCAGCCCTTCCAGTAAGCCCTGTAAAAACACCACATCCGATGCCGGACGCGGGCTGAGTTGCGGCAGTTTGTCGGGATCGTTATAGGGAAAGCGTTCGCCAGCAACCGACAGCGGATAATACTGCAGCCCGGTCGGATGTTGCAGATCCATCCGTGCGGAGTAGTCGGCAATCTGCTGATCGCTAAAATACTCTCTCAGAATACGCGCACCGGCATTCGAGCCGCCACCGACCAGCCACAGATCGCCCAGCTTATGGCTGTAGACACCGGATTCCAGGTCTTCTATCGGGTGCTGATTTAGACTTTTAATCACCAGCGTGCTGCCGAGGGAAGTCACCGCTTCTCCCGGGCGGGTTGCTGAAGTGGCGATAAAGGCCGCGTTCGAATCGGTGCTGCCGGCACAGATCTGGCAATCCGTTGAGAGCCCGTATTGAGCGGCAATCCCTTTGTCGACCGGGCCGATGATCTCTCCCGGTGCCAGCACCTGCGGCAGCGCCAGCGTTGGTAGCAATGTTTCAACCCAGGCCGGCCAGGCCATCTGTAGCGGGTCGTAGCCGAGCTTGAGGGCGTTATGATAATCGCTGTATCCCCAGCGCTGGCACAGGCTGTTACTCAGGTAATCCGCCTGATGCAGAATTTTAATGCTGCCTGCAGTGCAGTCCTGTAGCAGTTGCAGGGCTTTGGGCAGGCCGGCGCTGCTACTCATAGTGACGTGTTGAGGCTGCGGACAATGCTGTTTTATCTGTTCAATCTGATTGCGACTGCTGCTGTCGTTGTACATCAGCGCTGCCGTCAGCGGGTTGCCCTGGCTATCGCAGATCAGCAGGGTGGCCGATGTGCCATCGATGGCTATGCGTTTGACGGCACTTAAGTCGAGATGGTTTGACAGTTTTTGCAGTAACTGCTGCAGACCCTCGATCCAGACACTGGCCTGTTGCTGGATACGTCCGTCGATCAGTTTCGGTGCGGGCAGGGCGAGACTGGCCTCACCGATGATTTTGCGCTCGGTATTGATGACCGCGGCTCTACAGCCGGAAGTGCCGAAATCGATACCGAGGTACATACTATACTGTCTGGCTGGAAACGAGGCTCTGGCCCCGTTTCCGGCTGCAACTAAGGCAGGATGACCGGCACAGGAGGCACCCAGCCTTCCGCCCGGTGTTCTACGATGACGTCGGTATAGATGCCGCCACGCACGTTGAATTTTGCGCTTAGTCGCATAAAACGGGGAGCGGTGGCCTTGACCAGATCATCCATAATCTTATTGGTGATATCTTCATGAAACGCGCCTTCCTCACGGAATGACCAGGCATACAGCTTTAATGACTTGAGCTCGACGCAGAGTTTGTCCGCAATATACTCCAGCTGCAAAGTGGCGAAGTCAGGCTGTCCGGTGAGTGGGCACAGGCAGGTAAACTCAGGGATGTCGATACGGATCGTATAATCGCGTTTGGGCTGAGGATTTTCAAAGGTATGGATGGTTTTACTGGGTTTAGTGCTCATAGGATGCTGATTTCTTAATCTCGGTTGTTAATTAAACGGTGGCCCTGTAGGAGGGCATCATCGACGTAGGCGCCGTAATATTCGAGTGTGTTCACCCCGATAATACGTTCGCTGACTTCCTTGCCATTGCCGTCCAGAAACAGCAGGGTGGGAGTCAGTGAGACATCCAGTCCATTCGCAATACGGGACGGTGAAGACTGTTTTCCGGTCAGGTCCTGCATCGGGTAATAACTGTCGATGTCGAGCTTGCGGATGAGTACATTTTTAGTGTAATCGCCACTGCGCAACATCGGTTTGATAATAAATTCTTCCAGCGTTTTACAGTAGCCGCAATAACTGGCCGACATTTCGAGCAGGATGATTTTTTTGCTCTCTCGGGCTTCCCGCGTCAACTCGGCAAAGTTGGTGACCCTTTTAATTTCTACATAGGGCAGATCTTCTTCACTGTACTCCGATTGATACTCGTCCGCCCCCGGGTATTGGGCAAAAATCAGCGCACTAAAAAAGGCCAGCAAAATAAAGGTTAAGGTTTTCACGGGTTATCGGGCCAAGGGTTGATAAAAATAGTGGTATAAATAACTTGTACTATCTGACTCTGAAAACGCGATTTAGTTTGCCTGAACTCCATCCTGTCGCGCGCGATTACAACATTTCCGGCATCATACAGAATAGTATTCTGCTTTTCTAATGCTTGATCTGCGCGCTGTCATTTTGGCGGAAGTTGTGAAGTAACTATATCGCACAGGCGAATCGCTTACGCGTGTTTCTAATTTTCGATTTGGGTTATAATCCCCAGTCTTTTTACTCAGATTACTCATCACACTCTGCATATGCGTCTTAGCCAAATCAAGATTGCTGGTTTTAAATCCTTTGTTGACCAGACCAAAATTCAGTTTCCCGAAAATCTAACCGGCATTGTCGGCCCGAATGGCTGTGGAAAGTCGAATGTTATCGATGCCGTGCGCTGGGTCATGGGCGAATCTTCGGCCAAGCATTTACGTGGTGAATCGATGGAAGATGTTATCTTCAGCGGTTCTTCGACGCGTAAACCAGTGGGCCAGGCTTCGGTTGAGCTGACCTTTGATAATTCGGATGGCAAGGTCGCCGGTGAATTTGCCAAGTACAATGAAATCGCGGTCAAGCGTCTGGTTACGCGTGCAGGGCAATCCAAGTATTTTCTCAACAACAGCCGTTGCCGGCGGCGCGATATTGCGGATATTTTTCTCGGTACCGGCCTTGGCCCACGCAGCTATGCGATTATCGAGCAGGGCATGGTGTCGCGTATTATCGATGCCAAACCGGAAGATCTGCGCGTGTATCTGGAAGAGGCGGCCGGTATCTCCAAATACAAGGAGCGCCGGCGTGAAACCGAAACCCGTATCCGCCATACGCGGGAGAATCTGGACCGCCTGAACGATCTGCGCGAAGAGATAGACAAGCAGATCACGCGCCTCAGCCGTCAGTCCAAAACGGCCGAGCGCTATAAAACCCTGAAACAGGAACAGCGCCGCTATGAAGCGGAACATCTGCTGCTGCAACGCAATGCCTTTAACGACGAGATTAGCCGCCAGCAGCACAAACTGGAGCAGGTTGAAACCGAGTTGCAGCACGCGATTGCGGAAGTGCGTAAAACCGAAAGTCAGATCGAACAGGGGCATTTGCAGCTGACATTGGCGAACGATGAGCACATCGAAGTGCAGGGACGGTTTTATGCGGTCGGCGCTGAAATCTCCAAGCATGAGCAGGAGATCAACCATCAGAAAAACCTGCGTGAGCGCAATCAGCAGGATTTACACAAGGTTACCCAGGCGCAGCAGGAATCGAAATCGATCATCCAGACCGATCAGGCACGTCTGATCAAACTGGATAACGATCTGGCTGAACTGACGCCGCAGCTGGAAGAGCTGGCGATGGTGTATGAACAGGCGCAGCACTCGCAACAGGAAGCCGAGCAGCAGATGAGTCAGTGGCAGGGGCGCTGGGATGATTTCAATCAACGTTACCATCAGTCGCATCAGGCGGTGCAGGTGGAAAATAAGGCGATCGAACATATCGAGCGCCAGATCCTCCAGTCGGATCAGCGTATTGAACGCCTGAATAACGAAAAAAACAGTCTGGATATGCATAGCTTCGATGAGCAGATTCAGCAATTGAATGAAAAGCTGGAGATCAAGGAGCAGGAACTGCTGTCCTATCAACAGCTGCAGGAAGGGCGCAGTGATGCGATTACCGAATTGCGCCAGTCGATAGAGATGCAATCCTCTCAGCTCGACAAGCATCGTACCCAGGTGCAGAGCCTGCGTGGACGTCTGTCTTCGCTGGAAGCGCTACAGCAGAACGTGCTGAATAAATCCAGTCATGAACTGAAAAACTGGCTGCAACAGCAACAGCTGACGGGCAGTAAACGCCTGACCGAAACCCTGAAGGTTGAGGCGGGTTATGAAAAGGCGGTCGAAGTGGTGCTGAGCCCGCTGCTGGGTGCGTATTGTGTGGGTGAACGCAATCTGCCGGCTTCCAGCCTGAGCCAGATTGCGCGTCAGGGTATTGCGCTGATCAATCAGGTGCCGGTTTCCAGTGCGCTGCAGGCACCAGCCGGCTGGCAGCCGCTGAGTGCGGTGGTGAATGCCGGTTTTGATCTGTCGGCATTGCTGGGGCAGGTTTACCTGTGTGCGGATCGCGCCGAACTGGAACTGCGTCAGGGTAGTCTGCAGGCGGAACAGCGTCTGGTGACCAGCGATGGGCTGTATGCCGGGCGTAACTGGCTGATCCAGCTGGGTGAAGAAAACGAACACAGTGGACTGATCCAGCGTGAGCAGGAAATCAAGCAAATCAAGCTGGAGCTGGAAACCATCACCGAGAAAGCGGTGCTGCTGAAGTCGCAGACCGACGGTGATCGTGAACGCCTGCTGCGGGAAGAAAAAAGTCGTGATGAAAGTCAGCATAAACTGCAGCTGGTCCAACGCGAACTGTCGGATATCAATAATCAGCTGACCCAGCGTAAGAGCCGTGCCGAACAGCTGGAAAACCGTTTTGTAATGTTGCAGAAAGAGCTTGCTGAGCTGGCGGCGCAGCAACAGGAGCTGAAGCAGGATCTGCAGCAGACCACACAACGCCGTAATGGCGAATTAGAAAAAATTAATCAGCTGGAACAGCAGAAGTCGAGTCTGGAACAGCAGCGTGATCAGCTCAATGGTCAGGTGCAGAATGCGCGCGAAAAATTGCGTGTGAGCCGCGATCAGCAGCATCAGATCCAGATGAAACTGCAGAGCCTGCAGTCCGAGTCGAACTCGACCCGCTTTAACCTCGAACGCATGCAGCAGCAGTCGAGCAGCTTTGCCGGACGGGTGGAAGAATTGCAACAGGCGGTGGAAGAAGCGCAGCAACCGTTACTGGAGCTGGAGCAGTTGTTGCAGCAGTTTCTGGCCAGTAAGGCACAGATCGAACAACAGTTGCATGCCTCGCAGGATCGGGTCAGTGGGCTGGATACCGAACAGCGCGCGCATGAGCGTCATCGTAACGAGCAGCAACAACGCGTGGATGCGGTACGTTCGACCCTCGAACAACAGAAAATGCAGTGCCGTGAGGTTGAAATCCGCCGTTCTACGCTGGTCGATCAGTTGCGTAAAACCGAATTCGATGTGGAGCAGCTTCAGCTCGAACTGTCGGATGAAGCCGATATTCAGGTCTGGCAGAATCATCTGGATGAACTGTTACGCAAGATCAATAATCTGGGGCCGATCAACCTGGCCGCAATTGATGAGTTTAATGAGCAATCCGAGCGTAAGGCTTATCTGGATGCACAGAACGAAGATCTGGTGTCGGCGCTGAATATTCTGGAAAGCGCGATTCGCAAGATCGACAAGGAAACCAAGGACCGTTTCAAGGAAACCTTTGACCATGTGAATAGCCGCATGCAGGAGCGTTTCCCGAAGCTGTTCGGCGGCGGTCAGGCACATCTGGAACTGACTGAAGAAGATTTACTGAATACCGGTGTGACCATCATGGCGCGCCCACCCGGCAAGCGCGTCACCAGCCTGCAGCTGTTGTCTGGTGGAGAAAAAGCGCTCACCGCGGTGGCCTTGATCTTTGCCATCTTTGAGCTGAATCCATCGCCGTTCTGTATGCTGGATGAAGTCGATGCGCCACTGGACGATGCCAACGTCGGCCGTTTCTGCGCGATGGTGCAGGAAATGTCGCAGCATGTGCAGTTTATCTTCATCACCCATAACAAGGTGACGATGGAGCTGGCACAGACTCTGAATGGTGTGACCATGCACGAACCCGGTGTGTCGCGCCTGGTCACGGTCAACATTGATGAGGCGGCCGCCCTGGCCGCAGAAGGTTAGGTCAGTATGGATGCCACTGCACTACGCTGGGTGCTGGCAGTTATCGGCCTGATCGTAGTGGTCGGTATCTATCTGTATTCGGTGTATCAGAGCAAGCTGCGTCGGCGTGCCGCGATCAAAACCTTTACCAACGAAGAAATAGAATCCGGCTTTATCGAAGACGAATCGCTACGCAATGAAATCCAGACCATCAATGCGATGTTGAAGGATGACCTGAGCGGGGATGAGATCAGCCAGATTAAAATCAACCCCGGAATGGAAACAAAAAGTACTCAGCCCGTCGATAATACACAACAATTTAAGTTGCCGCAGGAGGTGCAGAAGCTAGCGCCGCTGCAACACATATCGCATGTACTGAAGCCGATAGATAACCATCTTCTCAGCGCGGAAGAACTGCGTAATGCCTTCAGTCATAGCGGGTTTGAACTGGACCAAGCGTTCCACTTTCATCTGGAAGAAGAAGCCGATCTGCATTTCAGGGTATTCAACCTGACCGCCAGCGGTTCTTTTGAAGGTATTTCCGATGATAGCTTTACCACGCACGGCATGGTGTGCTGTATCCATATTCCGGAATGCGAGTATCCACTCGGCAGTTATGAAGCGATGCTGAAAAAAGTCGATGAGCTGGTGCGGATTCTGGATCTTAAGGTTTATAGCCATGATTTTGAGTTATTGACGTTGCAGCATGTGACCGATATCCGTCGCCAGTTGCTGGAGGCCGATTCCAGTCGTGATCAGGGTTCCTGATGCCAAAATCTGAAATTCGCCAGCAGATCGAGCGTCTGCGAGAAGAAATAAACCAGCATAATATGCAGTATTACGTACTGGATGACCCGCTGGTCACGGATCAGTATTACGATCAGCAGATGCGTGAGTTACAGGCGCTGGAAGCAGCGCATCCTGAGTTCGCCTCCCCGCTTTCGCCTACCTCGAGAGTGGGCGGTGAAGTCTCCAAACAGTTTGCCACGGTCACCCATGAAGCCGCGATGCTGTCGCTGGAGAATGCCTTCGATGAGGCAGAGATGCTGGCGTTCAATAAAAAGCTGAGTGATCTGCTAGGTATAGACTCACCGCCGCAATTCAGCGCCGAGCCAAAGCTGGATGGTCTGGCGGTGAGTCTGCTGTACCGCAACGGGGAACTGGTGCGTGCGGCGACCCGTGGCGATGGGCAGTCGGGTGAAAACATTACGCCGAATGTACGCACCATCAAAGCGGTGGCGCTGAAACTGATCGGTAAGCAGCTGCCTGAACTGCTCGAAGTGCGCGGTGAAGTGTATCTGCCATTGGCCGGATTTAATGCACTGAATGAGTCACAACGCCAGAATAATGCGAAGCTGTTCGCCAATCCGCGCAATGCCGCAGCCGGTTCGCTGCGACAGCTGGATTCGACCATCACCGCTTCCCGTCCGCTTAGCTTCTGTAGCTATGGCATCGCCCAGCTGGAAGGGATCGAAATGCCGGACACCCAGTACGCGCAGATGCAACTGGTGAAAGCTCTGGGTCTGCCGATCAGTCCGTATATTCAGCAACTGGAGAGCATCCAGGCCTGTTTTGAATACTATCGGCAGATCGCTGCAGCACGTGATAGCCTGCCATTTGAAATCGACAGTGTGGTCTACAAACTGAATGTTCTGAAGCTGCAGAAAAAAGCCGGTTTCGTGTCACGTGCGCCACGCTGGGCGATTGCCTGGAAGTTTCCCGCGCAGGAAGTGATGACTCGGTTGCGGGATGTTGAATTCCAGGTTGGCCGAACCGGTGCATTGACCCCGGTCGCGCGGCTTGAAGCGGTGGAAGTCGGTGGCGTGATCGTCAGCAACGCAACCCTGCACAATATGGATGAAATCCGGCGCAAAGATATCCGTATCGGCGATACCGTGATCGTGCGCCGTGCCGGTGATGTAATACCGGAAGTGGTTGCTGCGGTGCTGAAGGATCGTCAGCCAGAGTTTGAATTGCCCCAGATGCCGGCGCTGTGTCCGGTGTGTCAGTCGCCAGTGGTGCAACAGGAAGGGCAGGCCGCATACCGCTGCAGTGCTGGCCTGATCTGTGCGGCTCAGCGTAAGGAAGCGATCAAGCACTTCTCTGCGCGCAAGGCGATGGATATAGACGGTCTGGGCGACAAACTGGTCGAACAGCTGGTGGATCTGGGGCTGATCGATTCGGTGGCCGGATTATATGCACTTTCGCTGGAACAGTTGAGTGGGCTGGAGCGGATGGCAAGCAAATCTGCACAGAATCTGCTGGATGCGCTCGAGCATAGTAAACAGACGACCTTACAGCGCTTTATTTACGCATTGGGCATTCGTGAAGTCGGGGAGGCCACGGCGCTGTCTCTGGCCAACCACTTCAGAGAATTGGCAGCGATTCAGCAGGCGGATCAGGAAACCCTGATGCAGGTGGGCGATGTGGGTCCGGTAGTGGCAGCGAATATCGTTGCTTTTTTTGCGCAGGAAGAGAACCAGAAGATAATTCAGAGTTTGCTCGACGCCGGTATCAGCTGGCCGCCGATAGCCGCTCCCGATGCGCTTGATCTGGCGCTCAAAGGCTTCACCTATGTGATTACCGGCACCCTCGAAAACTACAGCCGACAGCAGGCCGCTGAATTGCTTGCCAGCAAGGGCGCGAAGGTAAGCTCCAGTGTTTCTGCCAAAACCACTGCAGTGATTGCCGGTGATAAACCCGGTTCCAAGGTGGATAAAGCGCTCAAACTGGGTGTTACGATACTCGATGAACGGACATTTGAAGAACTGGTGAAATAATATGTTGAAGGACCTGGATCTTGAAACTAGCAAGAATAAAAAATTCGTGCTGGCGGTGTATGTACTGCAGGCGCTGTTTTTTATCGGACTGGTATTCACCCCGGTCATGGGTGTGGTGATTAATTACATCAAACAGGATGATGTCCAGGGCAGCTGGCTGGAGTCGCATTTCAGCTGGCAGAAAAATACCTTCTGGTATGGTCTGCTGTGGTCGACTATCGCGCTGATATCGTTTCCGGTTATTGGCTGGGTGGTCGCGCTGGTTGCGAGCATCTGGTATTTTTACCGCATTGCCAAAGGCTGGATCTATCTGGTCGATGGCAAGCAGATGTATCTGTGAAGTAACGGATCAATACAAATTTCTGAGGAAAAAATGGCATGAGCGATAATGAAAAGTGGCGTCAGCAGTTAAGTGCAGATGAATTTCGTATCTGTCGCCAGAAAGGCACAGAACCCGCTTTCACGGGTAAATTCTGGAACAGTAAGCAGGCCGGACAGTATGTCTGTAAATGTTGCGGTACCGCGCTGTTTGATTCTGATGCCAAGTTTGACTCTGGCACCGGCTGGCCATCCTTCTTCCAGCCTGTTGATGCGGACAGCGTAGAAGAGGATGTCGATGTTACCCTCGGTATGCGCCGAGTCGAAATCATGTGTAAAAACTGCGGAAGCCACCTCGGTCACGTCTTCGATGACGGCCCGAAGGTCACCGGCAAACGTTATTGCGTAAATTCAGCATCGCTGAATTTTAAGGATAAGTAAGACTCAGCATCGCTGAATTTTAAGGATAAATAAGACTCAGCATCGCTGAGTTTTAAAGATAAGTAAGGTTCAGCATCGCTGAAATTTGTAGAATAAGTAACGCCAATGTATGGAAGTCTCGTCATACCAGCAGGCTTTTAGCTGGTATCCATTCAGCAGACTGGCAGTTTCCGCAATGTTTTGAATGCTTGATTAGTTGAAAAAGCCTTTCCACCACGAAGCACACGATGGACACGAAGAAAAGAAAATAGTGAATATTAAGCCTTCGTGTTCTTCGTGCCCTTCAAACCTTCGTGACATGCTTTCAAGCGTAGATGACTTTTTGCCGGTATTCATTTATCAGCAGGGCAGATTCCTGGGCTTTTATGGTTTATATTTGCCGCACTGAAATGTGCTTAATTTAACAACAGGTAATGACGATGAATGAAACAGAATTTAATGCGCTTGCTGAACAGACCATGCTGGCGATCGAAGAAGCGATTGAAGATTCGGGTAGCGATATTGATTACGATACGATCAGCGATATCCTGAACCTGGAGTTTGCCAATGGCAGCAAGATTATCATCAATAAACAGACACCGGTGTCACAGCTGTGGGTAGCCGCGCGTTCCGGTGGATTTCATTTTGACTATGATGCGGAGAGCGAAAGTTGGCGTCTGGACAGTGATTCAACTCAGGAACTGTTTGCCTGCCTGAGCCGCTATTGCACGGAACAGGCTGGCGAAAAGATTTTTCTGAAAGAGTAATTAACGCATTGGTAACAGGATGAATCAATAATCGCGACGCGGGCTGCGGTAGAGCTCTTCTTCCAGACCGAACGGCACTTCGCGTCCGACCAGTGCTTCCAGCATCTTCAGTTCAGGGTCGGTGTGGTTGATGAACGGGGCATCACGAATCTGGGTGCCCTTGACCGCCTTGTCGGAAATGTATTTTGGATCATCGTGATGCTTGGTATTGATGTGCTGTGAATCATTCGGGTTTTGAGCCGAACGCAATTCAACCGAGCCGTAGCAGGTGCACAGATAGGTCAGATCCGGTTGCGATTCCAGATACACACCGGTGCCGCGAATACCGAGGGTGGCGGTGGTGGTGCTGACGTTCAGCTTCTGTTTATAGCTACGACTTCCGAATACCGAAAGCAGCCCGCCGCTTAACAGCCTGAGTGAATCGAGCAGAAAATTACTGCCTTCCAGTTGCAGGATACTGTCGCTGCGCATGATGAAGGAATCACTACCGACCACAAACACCGCTTCGCTGTTACGCCCGGTCTGTATCAGGTCTCCGGCATTCACCCGGGTATTGATGCTGGCGATCTGCTTGTTCACCATAACCTCGCCTTCCAGACTGAAAAACGATTTTTTTTCGGGTAGTTTTTCCGGCTTACTGCCCCACCAGGCCGCTTCCAGCGCAGCGACCGGTGCCATTGAAAAAGCGCCCATCGCGAGTAACTTGATTAAAGCATCACGCCGTAGCTCGTCTTCCGGGGGTAACTCGTCGTCCATTATTTTTCCTCAATCAGGCCAGTGTGAGTGGTATTGGATAGTTAAAGATTAATTGATCTAGATCAAGTTAGAGCTTAGACTCAAGTCAGTTGAAGGTCAATCTAACACACGGGTTTACACCGCATTCCACCCTGTAAAAGGATCGCTTTGTAGACTGGTTAACTAAAAATTATAAAAATGAGTGGGACGAGCATCAAAAAATCAAAATATGGCTGGTCGTGCCTGAAAAGTACGATAACGCTTGCGGCTACTTTGCTGTTTAGCTCGGCTGCACATGCCTTTTCTACCGGTCAGGTGGGATATTCCGGTTCTCCCAGTGATGGACAAACCTGTTCCAGTTGCCATGCTGGCGGTAGTGAAGCCCTGCTCAACTGTGGAAATCTGAATACCGGTAGTTTCAGCTATCTTGGCAGTATCGGCGCGTCCACCTCGGTCGGTCGCGGCACCACTAATTCCATCACCTTTTCGTTAAATCGATTGGCGGGCACGCTTATGACCAAAGGGGGTATGGGCGCTCGAATCAATGCCGGTACTTTTAATGGGAATACCGAAGTGACCGTGACGAATGCTGCTTCTAACAATACGGCTACTCATAACTCGACCAGTAACACGCCCACTGGCGGTAACCGTAGTTGGAGCTGGAGCTGGACAGCGCCTACCGCGGCCGGCAGTCAGACCCTGTATGTGTGCGGTAACCCGACTAATGGTAATGGCAACTGTGATCTCGACGGGCCGCATACGAATACCTGTAGCAACCATACCTTTAACGTTTTTAATGCCACGCCCGTTGCCAATAACGATGGCTCCGGAGCTTCCCCGTTTCTGACGGTGTCTGAAGATTCCCTGGTTTATACCAACACGCTGAGTGTGTTAACCAACGATACCGATGACGATACCGATGTTGGTGATGTGCTTTCCGTATTTGATTTTGATAAAACATCAACTTTGGGCGACGTGATCAACAATGGGAATGGCACTTTTGGCTATAACCCCGGCGGCCTGTTTGAAGGACTGGATACGGGTGAAATCTCCAATCAGACCTTTAGCTACCGGATTACCGATGGTGCAACTGGGCTGAGTACTTCAAAAACGGTATTTATCCGGGTCACCGGGGTTAACGATGCACCGGTTGCGGTGAGTGAAACTATTACAATGAACATTGCTGGAACGGCGACTACGGTAATCCCTCTGGGTGGCGGCGGACCGAATAGCAGCGTGCTGGATAATGACAGCGATATCGATGTAGAAGCTTTGACTGCAGTGCTTGTCACCGGCCCGAGTTTTGCGCGAGCGTTTAACCTGAACACCGATGGGACCTTCAGCTATCAGCACGATGGCACTAATAATCTGAGTGACAAATTTAGCTATCAGGCCAGTGATGGTACGACAACCTCTGGTGTGGTTGAAGTCATTATTACCCTCAATAATACCCGTCCGACTGCTGCTAATGACATCAATGTGGCAACCGTGCTGGAAGGGGGGAGTGTAAATTTTACTGTTCTAGGTAACGATACGGACCCGGAAACCGGCCTCGCATCAGCGGTTGTAAACGTCAGCAACCTGACTAATGGCACGGTTACCATTGAGACCAATCAATCGATAACCTTTGCCCATGATGGATCAGAAACGACTGCTGCGAGCTTTACCTATCAGGCCAGCGATGGCATTTTAACCTCGCTCAATACGGCTACAGTTACCCTGAACGTGACGTCGAACAACGATGCACCGGTGATCAGCGAAGGTGGCGCGATTGCGGTCGGTATGACGGAAGATATAGCGTCATCGTTTGTCCTGACCCTGAATGCTACCGATGCAGAAAGTAACAACCTGAGCTGGACCATCCTGACCGACGCGAGTTTCGGAACCGCTTCCAGCACGGCGGGTGTGGGTAATTCGAATGTGATCTCTTACAGCCCGAACCTGAATCTTGCTGGAACCGCAGCGGACAGTTTTGTGGTGCAGGTGACCGACGATGGTATTCCCAGCCAGTCTGCCACGATCACCGTCACGGTAAACATTACCGGGGTGGATGACCCTCCACAGATCACACTGGCAAACGCTACCGATGTATCTTTACTCAATAATTTCAGTGTGACCATGTCCGAAGATGGTGCACCAACAGCGTTCAATCTGGTCCTCAATGCGACAGACCCGGAAGGTGATGCGATTAGCTGGGTTCTTCCAAACGGAGTTGGAGCCACACCCTCGAATGGCACGGCCAGCCTGTCGGTCACACCGACAGGTCCCAGTCAGGTGATCAGCTATACACCGAATGCTGATTTCAATGGCAGCGACAGCTTTGTGGTACGAACCACGGCCAACGCCTTAAACGATACCCTGCGCATCAATGTAACGATTGATCCGGTGAACGATGCGCCGGTGATCAACGCTGGTGCGGTCTCCGCGACGGTGAGTATGACCGAGGATCTTCCCGGGACATTTTTACTTACACTGACAGCGACGGATGTGGACAGCTCTAATCTAAGCTGGGATATAGTTACCGCAGCGGGCAATGGCACGGCAACAGCAACGGGTCTGGGCGCTTCGAAGGTGATTGGCTACACCCCGAATCCTAATCTTGTCGGCATTGGTGCCGACAGTTTTGTCGTTCGGGTTACCGATGATGGAGTTCCCAGCCAGTCTGACACGATTACCGTCACGGTGGATATCGCCGGGATAGATGATCCTCCCGTGATTACCGAAGGAGCCGCTATTGGCGTTAGCATGACTGAGGATCTTGCGGGAACATTTTTACTGACCCTGAATGCGACAGATCCGGATAATGATCCCATTAGCTGGAGTATCCAGACAGGAGCTACTAATGGTGTGGCCAGTGCCTCCGGCACAGGCCCATCTCAACTGATCAGTTATGCGCCGAATGCCGATTTCAATGGGGTTGACAGCTTTGTGGTCAGAGCGACCGCGAATGCGGTTAGTACATCGATTACAGTGACGGTAACGGTCGCTGCCGTTGACGATGCGCCGGTGATTACGGAAGGTGCGGCACTGACAGTGGACGGATCTGAAGATACAATTCTTATCAGACAGCTGACTGCCACTGATGCAGAGGGTGGACTCTTGACCTGGACTATCCCCGGCGTGGTGACCAATGGACAGGCCAGTGTTTCGAGCACCGGAGAGTTTAGCTTTACACCCGATTTGAACTTTGTCGGGCAGGGCAGTTTTCAGGTACGTGTCACCGACGCCACTAACCTGTCCGCAACGATCAATATTACGGTGAATGTTTCAGCCGTTAATATTCCTCCTGTTATCAGTCAGGTTTCTCCGCTGAATGTAGTGATGAACGAGGATAATCCGGCTAGCTTCAGCCTGACTCTGAATGCTACTGATCAGGATAACGATGTAATCAGCTGGAGTATTCTGACCCAGGCAACGAATGGAACAGCGGCTGCCACTGGTACAGGAACTTCCAAAGTCATCGCTTATGTACCGAATACAGACTTTAATGGCGACGATAGCTTCGTCGTTCTGGTTACCGCAAATGGTCAGACCGATAGCATCACGGTGAATGTCACGGTCAATCCGATAGATGATGCACCAGTTATGACCAATGGCGGCTTAGACGTTGTGTCAGTGCTGGTAGCCATGTCCGAAGACTCCAGTCCGACTCCTTTTATTTTGACTCTGGGTGCCACCGATGCAGACGGCGGTGATCTGACCTGGAGTGTGGTTACGACGGGAACCATCGGTTCTGCCAGTGCTTCCGGCATCGGTACCTCTAAGGCCATCGTGTATACCCCCAACCTGAACCAGACCGGCGCGGACAGCTTTATCGTGCGCGTTACCGATAATACCGCACTCACCGATACCATTACGGTGAATGTCAATATTACTGCGGTGGATGACGGGCCTACGATTACTGAAGGTGCATCAACAACCATTGTGATGTCGGAAGATGGTAATCCCACACCCTTCAGTCTGACGTTGAATGCGACCGATCCGGATGGCGATGTGATCAGCTGGAGTATCAGCTCTACAGCGACCAACGGTGTGGCCAGTGTGCCTGCCGGGGCAGGGACTTCGAAAGTGATCAGTTATGCGCCGACTGCGAACTTTACCGGTGTTGACAGCTTTGTGGTGCAGGCGTCTTCGAATGGACTGATTGCTTCTATCACGGTTAATGTCACGGTCAATCCGGTAAACGATGCTCCTGTCATTACCGAAGGAGCTGCTGTCGCGGTGAGCATGTCGGAAGACAGTACTCCCACAGCGTTTGAGCTGACTCTGAATGCGACCGATGTGGAAGCGAGCGTTTTAAGCTGGAGTATCAACACGAATGCGAGCAATGGACTGGCCACCGCTACAGCTTCCGGTAACAGTAGCACCATCAACTATGTACCGAATTTGAATTTTGCCGGTAGCGACAGTTTTGTGGTGCGGGTGACGGATGTTGCTGGATTGAGTGCCAGTATTACGGTGAATGTCACGCTGAGTCCGGTCGACGATGCGCCGGTCATTACCGAGGGTGTCAGCGTTAATGTCAGTATGTCGGAAGATGCTAGCCCGACGCCGTTTGTGCTAACCCTGAATGCGAGCGACCCGGAAGCGAATCTGATCAGCTGGGATATTCAGACAGCAGCCACCAGCGGTAATGCCAGCGTGACAGGCAGCGGTCTTAGCAAGGTCATCAGCTATACACCGAATCCAAACTTCAGTGGAATCGATAGCTTTGTGGTACGTGCCACGGCGAACGCGCTGACCGATAGCATTACGGTGAATGTAACGGTGCAGGCGGTTAACGATGTTCCAGTGATCACGCAAGGCGCATCCAGCACGATCAATATCTCTGAAGATAATAGTCCGAATGCTTTTGCGTTAACCCTGAATGCAACGGATGCTGATACGAATGCAACGTTAACCTGGAGTATCAGTGCTGCTGCAACCAGTGGTAGTGCAGCAGTGAGTGTTATTCCAACCGGTACTTCTCAGGCCATCAGTTACACACCGAATAAAGATTTCAACGGCACTGATGCGTTTACCGTGCAGGTTAGTGATGGCGTGGATACGGCCAATTTTGTCGTAAATGTGAATATCAGCGCGATCAACGATGCGCCGGTGATCAGCGAAGGTGCGAGTGTTGCGATCAGTATGTCGGAAGATGGCGTGCCCAATCCTTTTGTGCTGACCCTGAATGCGCTGGATACGGAAGGCGATAGCATCAGCTGGAGCATCGATACTGCCGCAGGTAATGGAAGTGCTAGCGTGAGTGCGGCCCCGAGCGGTTTGACTCAGGCTATTAGTTACACGCCGACGCTTGAGTTTAGCGGCAGCGACAGCTTTAGCGTGAAGGCTTCGGACGGCATTCTGAACGCTACCATCACGGTGAATGTGACCATCATTATCACCAACGATGCGCCCCAACTGGCGGATATCGCCGATGTGATCGTGAATGAATCGGTCGCAATGCCGGTGATTACCGCGCTTGCTACGGACCCTGATGATGCCAACGATGGCGTCGCCCTGACCTATAGCCTGACCACCGCGCCGACGGGCATGGTGATTTCGAATGCACTGGCAACATTAGGCGAAATCAGCTGGACTCCGCCGCAGACCGGTGAATTTAACAAGCAGTATGCGGTAACCGTTACTGTCGCCGATGGCGCTGAAGACGCTGCAGCTCCAGCC